>WNFT01000515.1_pt1 | contig 41275 bp, 30 predicted proteins | sample 5400191 | NCBI WGS metagenome assembly WNFT01 (sample SAMN13153359, study PRJNA577476) | soil metagenome | isolation source: 80 cm saprolite under Madrone tree | place: USA:California | collected 2016-06-14 | reverse complement strand
AGCAGCGTCAGCGTGGCGAGGAGGAAGGCGATTGGATCCACGACGCCGACGCCGTATACCATCCCACGCATCAAGCGGCCCACGGACCAGGCGCCGGTGGATCCCAGCACAATGCCCAGTAGCGCCGTCGCCATGCCGTCGCGCAAGACGTCACCGAAGACGCGCGCACGGCCGGCGCCCAGGGCCATGCGCAGGCCGATCTCCTGGGTCCGCTGCCTGACCACGAACGACATGACACCGTAGATGCCGACGACGGCGAGGAGGAGCGCCACGGTGGCGAAGGCGCCGAAGAGCGCCGCGCTGAACCGGTCGCCGGCCATCGAGGCCTGGACCACCTGACGCATCGTGCGCAAGTCGGCCATCGGCAGGTCGGGATCCATCGACCGGATGGCGGCGGCCAAGCCTTGGTGGATTCCCATCGGCTCTCCGGCGGTGCGCACGGCCATCGTGGTCTGCGGCCACGGGCTCTGCCAGAAGGGCACCATGAGCTCGGGGTCGCCCGCGCTCCTGAGGTCCGCGTTCCGCACGTCCTCGCAGACGCCGATCACCTGCCACTCGAGCCTCGGACCCAGCTTCTGCCCCTCCGGCAGGAACGACTCCATGACCAGGCGCTGGGCCAGGGGATCGACGTCCGGCAGGAACCGCCTCACGAAGGCCTCATTCACGATGACGACGGGCGGGCTTCCCCCGCGGTCCCGCCCGGTGAAGGCACGGCCATGGGGGAGGCGGATCCCGAACGTCTCGAAGTACGCGGGGCTGACGACGCTCCAGAACGCCCCGGGCTTGTCGGGAGCGTCGTGGGTGGGCCGGCCGACCACCTCGAATCCCATGAACCCCACCGTCGCTCCACGCACGGGCATGGTCGTGGAGACCGAGGCGGAGAGCACGCCGGGGACGGCTTGAACGCGGTCGAGGAGCTCCCGGTAGAACGCGTTGATTCGTTCCGATCCCGTGAGGCGTCCCTCGGGAACGGGCAGGGAGAACGTGAGCAAGCCTTCGGCACGGAACCCGAGTTCGACGCTCCCGAGCTTGAAGAGGCCGTGGATGGCCAGCCCGGCGCCAGCCAGCAGGGTAAGGGCGAGCGCGAACTCGCCGGCCACGAGCGCGCGGCGCAAGCGATCACGCCCGCCGCCCAGGGACCGGCCTGCGTCCTTCAACGCTTCCGTCGGGTTCGCTCGCGTGGCGCGCCAGGCGGGCGCGCAGCCGAACGCGATCCCGCAGAACATGGATGTAGCGAGGGTGAAGAGCAGGACGGGCAGGTCGAGCCGGACATCGGCCTCCGGCGGCAGCGCGTAGGCCGGCAGGAGGGCCATGACGGCCAGGAGAAGGCCCGAGGCGAGGACGACGCCGAGCCCGCCGCCCATGAGCGCGAGCAGCAGGCTCTCGGTCAGGAGCAGGCGCACGATGGCACCCGGCGACGCGCCGAGGGAAGCACGCACCGCCAGCTCACGTCGTCGGGCGGCCCCGCGCGCGAGGAGCAGGTTCGCCACGTTCGCGCAGGCGATGAGCAGCACGAAGGCCACCGCGCCCAGCAGCAGCCAAAGCGCGGTCCTGCTGTTGGCGCTGAGGAAGTTGTTCCGGAACGGCTCGACGCTGGCGCTCCAGTTCTTGCGCCGCGACGGATCCGAATCGGCGAGGTCTCGTGCCACCGCCACCATGTCGGCCTGGGCCTGTTCGACCGTGACGTGGCGCCGGAGCCGGCCCATCACGTAGTACCGGAGATCGGGAACTTGCGGCTTCAACTGCTCGGGAGTGAAGGCAAGCGGCAGCCACAGCCCGGCTTCGAGACGATCGCTCGGACCGGCAGCCAACACTCCGACGACGGTGAAGGGCTTGCCATCGATGCGGAGGGAGCGGCCGATGATGCCGGGTTCCGCCCCAAAGCGGGCCCGCCACAGCCGATGACTGAGGATGACGACCTGGTCCCTACCGACCGTGCCCTCCTCGTCCAGGAAGTCGCGGCCGTGCGCCAATGGAGGCTCGTGACCGAGCATGGTCACGAGGCCCGGCGTGACGACGGCGGCTTCGAGGTGCTCGGGACGGTCGCCGGTGGCGAGGTTGACGCTCTTCAGGGTCCAGGCGTTGAGGCTCTCGAACACGGTCGCGCGACGTCTCCACTCGACGAAGTCGCCGACGTCCGAGAGTTGCCGGTTGCCGCCTAGCCGGGAGAAGACCATCACCAACCGGTCCGGGTCGCGGTAGGGCAGGGGGGCCAGGAAGGTGGCGTAGACAACGCTGAAGATCGCGGTATTGGCGCCGATGCCGAGCGTGAGGGCAAGGACGGCGACGGCTGTGAAGCCGGGGTGCTTGCACAGCTGGCGCCAACCGAAGCCTATCTCCCGCAGCAGGTTGGGCAATGCCGTTTGCCTCCGCTCGTTGTCCGGCAGCGGCACGCCAAGCTTGCGTACGAATTCCTCAGACGTGTCGTGCGCCGAATCGCTAACGAGATACCACGGACCCAACGAGCCGGCAAGGCCGAGGCCGGCGGTACCGAAACCCGGTGGCATCGTCGCGTTTGCCCATGACAACGCAATTCCTGGACTCGGCCGAAAGGCCCACCCCGTTCGTGGCAAGGACCTGGCGCGCCCGCGCAGCGACGGAGAGACCGGAGCGAGCGAAACGCGCGGGGATCTAGCACCCGGGCGGCAACGAAGGAGGCCGGCAGCGTGGCGGAACGACTGCAACGACCAACTTCAGGCGTTTTTCGGCGAAGCAACCCCAGACCAAAACCCAGCAGGCGGGAGGGTACCTTCGCTCAGATGACGACAGGCGAGGTGGCCGGGCCGGTTAGCCAGTCGGTTTGGCCGGCGGATAATGTGGGCTGCGCTCGTGGTTCCCAACTTCTGGCGGCCCGTACCGACATAGCAAAGGCGGCGCTACGGGAGGAGTAGGCGATGAACGCGATCGTGCACGACCTCCGATACGCGCTCCGTTCGGCGGGGCGGCAGCCGTTGTTGTTCACGATCGCGACGGCGGTGCTGGCGCTGGCCATCGCGGCCAGCACCGCGGTGTTCAGCCTGGTGGACGCCGTCTTGCTCCGGCCCCTGCCGTTCGCGCAGCCTGATCGGCTGGTGATCGCCTGGGAGTGCATGCCGGAGATCGGCGTGCCGTTCATGGAAGTCTCCTATCCCAACTACCTGGACTGGCAAGCCCAGAGTCGCAGGTTCGAAGCGCTAGCGGCGATGGCGACGATCAACTGGGGCTTCATCATCGCGGGCGAAGAGCCGGTGGAAGTGCCTGGGCGCGTCGTCTCCGGGAACTTCTTCGACGTCCTGGGCTCGCGCGCGCTCCTTGGCCGAGCGCTCATCCCATCAGACGATCGGCCTGAAGCGCCGCGTGTGGCGGTGGTGAGCCACGGGTTGTGGCAGCGCCAGTTCGGCGCCGACCCCGGACTCGTGGGACGTACCCTTGTCGTCGGTGGCACGCCGATGACGGTGATTGGAATAATGCCACATGATTTCCAGTATCCGCCGCAGGCCGAGTTGTGGACGCCTATAGTACCCATCGTGCCTCAGTCGGTGGCCAACCGCGGGCTAGGGTGGGCAGTAGTACTCGGGCGGTTGGCGAAGGGTGCTACCGCGAAGGAGTCACAGGTCGAGCTCGACGTCATCATTGCGCGCATTTGGGCTGCGATTCGAACCGCGCACCCACAGGTCAGAGAGCCCGACCACCACGCAGTGGTGACGCCGCTCCCCGAGCATTTGTTTGGGTCGGCCCGCTCCGCACTCCTCGTGTTGCTCGGCGCCGTGCTGCTGGTGCTGCTCATCGCTTGCGCCAACGTCTGCGCGCTGCTTCTTGCTAGGGCGGGCGCACGGCAACGCGAGATCGCCGTACGCCTGGCGCTCGGGGCTTCCCGCGGTCGGCTCGCGCGGCAGCTCCTGACCGAGAGCGCCCTCATTGCCGGCACTGGTGGCGTCGCTGGATTCCTTTTGACGATGGCGACGCTGCGCGCGCTGGTGGCGCTCGTCCCGGCGGAAGTGCCCCGGCTGCAGGATGCAGCCGTGGATGGCCGGGTCCTCGCGTTTTCCGTCGTGGTCACGGTTCTGTCGGTGCTGGCGGCCGGGCTCGCGCCCGCGCTGGTGGCCTCCAAGCCCTCGTTGACGGAGGCCCTGACCGAGACGGCACGAGTCGCGGGCCACCCGTCCCACCGCCGGCTCCGCGGATTGTTGGTGGCGGCCGAGGTGGCCATCGCTTTGATCCTGCTCTCCGGGGCGGGCCTCCTCGTGCAGACCTTCAGCAACCTCCAACGGGTAAACTTGGGCTTCGAGCCGCGAAGGCTGCTCGCGGTCGGCATTGGCGGCGAGTCAAAGAGGTACGTTCGGCAGCAGGACCTGTACCGGGAGTTGCTCGAACGTATCAACGCCCTCCCGGGAGTCGAAGCCTCGGGCGCCGCGGGAACCCGGCCGCTCCGAGACAAGGTTGGAAACGCCTGGCCGTTCGAACTCGAGGGGCAGTCGAACGAAGAGACCCGCCTCAATCCACTGGTAAACCTCGAGGACGTTACCCCCGGGTACTTCGAGGCCATGCGGATTCGATTGCTGCGGGGCAGAACGTTCAACGAGCGCGATGACGCGCGCGGGCCGGGCGTCGTGGTGGTCAGCCGCACGATGGCCGAGCGCTCCTGGCCAGGTCAGAACGCCATCGGAAAGCGCCTGAGGATCCCTCTGCCCGGCACGCCATACGACGGGTCCCTTGATGCGCCGAGCAGGGAACACGCCTGGCTCACCGTGGTCGGAGTAGTGGGCGAGGCTCGTTACCGCGAGCTGCAAGCCGCGCGATTCGACCTGTACATGTCGTACCTCCAGACCAACCACGGGCTCTCGCACATCATGGTGCGCACCGCCGGTGATCCCGCGGCGGTGGCTCCGGCGGTCCGATCGGTCATCCGCTCCGTGGATCGTGACCTGGTGGCCAGCGACATCCAGACGATGGATGCGGTCGTCGCGTCAGTGCTGGGCGGAGCGCGTTTCGGTATGCAGCTCCTCTCCGCCTTCGCGGGGGCCGCGCTCCTGCTGGCGGCCGTCGGCACGTACGGTGTGATGGCCTTCGTGGTCGGTCGCCGGACCCGCGAGGTCGGCATTCGCATGGCCCTCGGGGCGCAGGCGGCCAACGTGATGGCGATGGTCGTCCGCCAGGGAATGGCGCCGGTTCTGACCGGGCTGGCCGTGGGCCTGGCCTGCTCTCTGGCCCTTGGTCGGGCATTGAGCAGTCTGCTGTTCGAGGTCCCGGCGCACGATCCCACCACGTTGGCCATGGCGTCGGGGGTGCTGGCGGCGGCGGGGCTGGTGGCTTGCGCAATGCCCGCGCGACGGGCAGCCTGCATCGACCCTGCGCGCGCGCTGAGAGAGGAGTGAGCGCGCCAACCCTGCTGAGAACTGCCATCAGGCATCGCAAACTCGGTGTATCTTCAAGCGGACTGTGCGTAGGAATCCCTTCGGCGCCGGCCTCCTCCTCCGACTGTTGGCGACGGAGACGGCCTGGGCTGCGCGGCGGCTCGCGAGAGCACCGGCGTTCACCGCGGTCGCCATTCTGACTTTGGGCGTGGCAATAGCGCCCAGCCTGATCTTTAGCCTTGTCGATCGCGCGGTGCTTCCACCGCTGCCTTACGAGCGGGCTCACGAGCTGATCGCCATCTGGCAGAGGTTCTCATATGCCCGGTTAGGGACTTCGTACCCGAACCTTCGCAATCTGAGCGAGCGGAGCCGCACCATGGACGTGTCGGCGTCGACGGGCGGCGTCGTCTTCCTGGAACGGGGCGGAGAGTCAGTTCGGCTCTCGGTCCGCGCGGTAACGCCAAACTTCTTCGCCGTGCTGGGGGCTCGGCCTACGCTCGGGAGGGTGTTCGGGCAGGACGAGAACACCCATGTTCTCGGCCATCCGGTGGTCGTTCTCAGCGGTCGACTCTGGCGCACCCGGTTCGGCAGCCGGTCGGACATCGTGGGGGATAAGGTCGTCTTGAACGGCCGGACGTTTTCGATCGTCGGCGTCATGCCCGAGGACTTCCGAGAGCGTTGGTGGGAATGGCGAGGTACGTCGGGACCGGACGCTTGGATCCCAGCAATGATGGCGCCGGTCGGGATGCTAGGAAAAGCGTGGCGCGACACACCCCTGGCTATCGAGACTCCGAGCTCCATCATCTGGTTCGGTCTCGGACGGTTGCGGGCAGGTCACAACCTCAGCGAAGCGAGAGCGGAAGCTGCTGCTCTCGGTCGAGAGGTCAAAGTCCTTTGGCCCAAGGCGAACGACGAAGCCGAAGCGCCGTTTGAGGTGATACGCCTGAGCGAGGAAGCGGTCGATCCCCGGATTCTCAACGCCGTCTCCCTGTTGCAGGTCGCGGGCGCATTCGTCTTGCTGCTGGGTAGCCTCAATCTGGGCCAGCTCTTCCTGGCGCGAGGGCTGGGGCGAGCAAACAGGTTGGGTCTCCACACGGTTCTGGGGGCTCCCCGCGTAACTCTCGTGTGGGGCGCCCTATGCGAGGCGCTCTTCGTCGGCGTGGCCGGCGGGCTTCTGGCCGTTGTCATCACGCGCGAAGCGCTAGCGGTTCTAGCCCTGGCCGAGCCGACCATCCTCACCGCTCCGTTCGGCGTGACTTTCGACCCAGCCGGCTGGCGCGCCGACTGGGGGCTGGTCGCGGCTTCCCTCTTCCTGGCGGTGATGGCGGCCCTGGTCTTCGGTCTCGCTCCGGCCTGGAGGACGACCCGGCTCGACGCGGCCACGTTCTTACGGGTTGGTGCCGTTGTCAGGAGCGGGGGACTTCGACAGCTCCGGCTTTCCCGACCCCGGGGCATGCTGGTCGTGATCGAGACCGCCGGCGCGCTGGCCTTAACGCTGCCTGCGCTCCTGCTCGTCCGCACCCTCGGGAACCTCGTCACCGCTGATCTCGGCTTCCGCCCGCAGGGGGTCGCGACCGCAGAGCTTCCCCTTCCGACTGCCAGGTACGCACCGCCGGCAGCAGCCGCGTTCGTCGACGGGGCTGTGCGCGCCCTGACCGAGACACCGGGCATCGAGAGCGCGAGCTGGGTGAGCTGTCTCCCAATCGAGTGTGGCTTCTTCACCAGCGAAGTCACCGCCAGCGGCTCCCGTGAGAGGGGCCACGTGGCCAGCGTGCACTTCGTGGCACCGAACGCGTTTCGCACCCTCGGCATCGCTCTACACGACGGCCGTGACTTCGGCCCTGAGGATCACGCCGAGGGGTCGCCGGTCGCAATCGTGAGTGAAAGGACGGCCCGGCTTTTGGCTCACTTGGCCCGAGGCTTTTTCATCGACGTCCCGGTCGTTGGCCGCGGTGCCCTGGAGGTCGTCGGGATCGTAGGAGACGCCCCTTATCGTGACCTCGCAGCCGAGCCGCTGCCTGCCGTCTATCTTCCTCTGGCTCAACGCCCTCAGACCGAAGGCGTTCTGATCGCGCGGTCAACTATGGATGTGAAGGCGATGGTCGGTTTGATCCGCCAGACGGTAGCCACGCTCGATCCACATCTCGAGACTCTCAGCGTTTCCGCTCTTGTGAATCACGTCGACCAGAGTGTCGCTCGGTTCCGCGGCGCGGCCTGGCTCCTGGGCGTCGCCGCTGTGCTGGCCCTTTTCCTGTCGGCCGTCGGCATCTACGGGCTCTTAAGCTCTCTCGTCGCGCAGTGCGTCCCCGAGATCGCGATTCGGATCGCGCTCGGAGCCCCCCCAGCCATGATCGGGCGCTCCCTTTCCATGGCCACTGTCCGGCTCGCGGCCGTGGGTCTGCTGCTGGGAACGGGCATCGGCTCCTGGGGGTCGACCCTTCTCCGGAGCTATCTCTATGGCGTGCGCGCCTGGGACATGCGCACTCTGCTCTTGACCCTCACGATCGCGGTCCTCCTTGCGTTTGTTGCGGCGTTGCGGCCTGCGCGCCTCGCGACCCGCGTCGATCCCCTCAGCTCGCTTCGTAGCGAATAGGCCGCACGCCGGTGGGCGAGTGGGGTTAGAGAGTGCGCTGTTCGCCCTGCGCTGTTGGCTGTTGGAAGCCAGGTTGCCTGCGAAGGTGCGAGTTGCGCTCGCCTCGTTCAGCGTAGGCCGCCTGGACCTTCCCATTGTCTTCCAATGAGAGAGAGCTCTACTATTGGAATCCTATAGGAGCGGCCGTGGCAAGGAAACGGGACGTCTGGCAAGGAACGCTCGCGCTGATGGTGCTGAGGACCCTGCAGGCAATGGGGCCCCTTCACGGGTACGGGATCGGTCGACGGATCGAGCAAACCAGCGGCGATCAGCTGACGGTCAAGTACGGCACGCTCTACCCTGCCCTGCTCAAACTCGAGCAGGAGGGCCACATCACCTCCGAGTGGGGTGTGTCTCAGAGTGGCCGCAGGGCCAAGTACTACTCGCTGACCCGGGCCGGACGACGACAAGGCGACAGAGAGGTCCAAGAGTGGCAAGGGACCAGGGCCATCGTCGCGCGGTTCCTGTCGAAGGGTGAAGGGGTGTCATGAGGGCAGTACGAGCCCTTCTTCTGAGGCTCACCAGTCTTTTCAGAAGGACCCACCACGAGGCCGAGCTGACCGCCGAGCTGGAGAGCCATCTGGCTCTGGATATCGACGAACGTCTTAAGACGGGGACGGACCCCGCGGAGGCACGTCGCCAGGCGCTGCTGCGGCTCGGCAGCGTGGACTCTGTAAAGGAGTCCTACAGGGATCGGCGTGGCCTTCCCCTGATCGAAACCACGCTTCAAGACCTGCGATACGCCCTCCGCACTCTGCGCTCCAACGCCGCCTTCACGATCACCGCGCTGGTGACACTGGCCCTGACCATGGGCGCAGTGTCGACCGTCCTCTCGCTCTACAACGCGCTCCTGCTCCGCCCCATCGCCGCCAGCCGTCCGGAGGAACTCGTCGTCGTCGCGGCAGTCCATAGGAATGCGCCTTCTTCGGAGAGGGTCTCCTACGCGGACTATGCGCACATACGGGATCACAGCAAGACGCTCCAAGAGCTCGCCGCGCACTGCTCCGGTGGCCTCTTCCTCCTGACGTACAACGGCATCACGAAAAAGGTGAGTCCCGCGATAGTGTCAGCCAGCTTCTTCTCCCTTCTGGGCGTGAAGCCGTCGCTCGGTCGGTTGTTCAGTGCCGATGAGGACCGCGTCCCAGGGCGTGACAACGTCGCGGTCCTGAGCGATCACCTCTGGCGGGAGGGATGGGGCGCGACGGCGACAGCCTTGGGTGCCGTTGTGAAGGTCAACGGCGTGCCCTTCACGGTCATCGGCGTCGCCCCGAAGGGCTTCCACGGAGTCGACCCGCGGCCGAGCGAGGTCTACATACCGACGATGATGCTCGGCGCGGTGAGAGGGCTGAAATGTGACGCGATCGCCGACCCGGCCTGCGGCCCGGCAGTGCAGATGATCGGCCGGCTACGCGCAGGACGCTCTCTCGACGATGTCAAGGCCGAGGCGCCGACGCTAGCACCGGAGCACTGGCGCACAAATGCCAAGAACACCAAGGCGGAGCCTACGGCACGTATGGCGAGTTCGGCTTCGCCAACGGCTTCCCGGAGGGACCACCCCTGTTCTTGGTGGTTGGTCTCTGCCTGCTCCTGGGGTGTGCGAACCTTGGAAGCCTGCTGTTCGCGCGAGGGAGCAGCCGTGCGCGTGAGTTGGCCATTCGCGCGTCCCTGGGCCCGACACCGTCCCGTCTGCTGCGGCAACTGATGACCGAGTCGCTGCTCCTCGCCCTCGGCGGGGCAGCACTCGGCGTCGTCGTTTCGATTGGGCTGACCCACGCCCTGGCTTCGATCTTCTACCACGCCGATGCGGCAGGACAACCCAACCACTACGATCTAGGTCCGGATGCTGTCGTCATCGTCAGTGTGGGGGTCATTGCGACGGGCGCTGCCTTCCTGTTTGGCCTGGTGCCCGCCATCAAGTCCATTCGCTTGGGGTCAGCGCTGACCTTGGCCCGCCACGCCTCTCCGGCTGCCCCGCCACGGCTGACGCGATGGCTGATCGGCGCCCAGGTCGCGGTGGCGTTGACGCTCGTCACGCTGGAAGCTCTCTTGTGGTCCAGCGCCCAGCGGTTTGTGATCGACGGGCACTTCGACCCGCGGCACGTGGCGCTTCTGCGCGTGGAAGCAGACGACCCCCTGGAGAAGACCAGGGAGCTTTACGCTGCCGTCCTCCACCGCTTGGAGAGCCTCCCGGGCGTAGTAGCGGTGAGCCTCTGGAACAGGGGTGGTGTGCTCGAGGGGCCGTCGGTGGCGGTGTCCCGATCACCCAGGGACTCTGGTCTACCGGCAGCGGAGGCGGCAAGTCTGGAGATCGGTCCCCGGTACTTCACGGCCCTCGGGGTGCCTCTTCTGCAAGGAAGGGACTTCGACTCCCGGGATTCGCTCCGGTCATCGCGGGTAGCGATGGTCGACGAAAGGCTTGCGCACCATTTCTGGCCGGACGGAAGGGCGATCGGCTCGCACCTTGTCGTGGGCGACGGGCCGCCAAGGGAGGTCGTGGGCATGGTTGCCGATGTCGGGGTGTCCCCTCGCGGAAGCCCTCGCGTGCCTCACGTGTACCTCCCGTTCTGGCAAAATCCCGAGGAGACCAACGCTCGCTATTGCGTGCGCGTCGAGGGCGAGCCCGCTGCCGCGCTGCCGATGCTCGTACGTGCCGTGAATCGAATGGACCCCGACGTCGCCGTCACGGAAGCGATGTCGATGGCGACCCACCTCGCCGCGGGTGATGAGTTGAAGGCGGTCCGGATGACGGCGGCCATCGCGGCTTACGCGGCCCTCCTCGCCGTTCTGCTCACCGCAATCGGTATCTACGGCACGCTCGCCTTCTCAGTCGTCCGCCGGACCAAGGAGATCGGGGTCCGTATGGCCGTTGGCGCCACGCCGCGCGATGTGATCGGCCTGATCATTGGACAGGAAATGATCGCTGTGTCATCCGGAGTCGTCGTAGGTCTCGCGCTGGCCTGGGGTGCCAGTCGAATGATCGGTCACCTCCTGTACGGCGCGGCCTCCGCGGATGGCATCCTAGCCGCCGGAGCCGTCCTCGTGGTTACGACGGCTGCTCTTCTGGCCTGCTGGCTTCCCGCTCGCCGTGCCACGGGACTCGACCCGATGGCCGCGCTGAAAGTAGACTGAACTTGCGGCACGGGGGGCCTGCACCTCAGCTTGAGCCTCCTCCTCGCCTGCTATTCCCCGCGCGCCGGGCGACGGAGGTCGCCTCATCGTCGCCCTCGGCTGCGAGTAGGCGGAGGCACCGGAACTGAACGGCCGTCAGTCGCAGCGTGGCGCGTCTACCGGCGAGACTGCCGCAGCCCGTTGAGCGGGCACCAGACAGGCGACCAGAGCCACCGCGAGCAGCACCATACGAAGGCGGCCAGGGCCGGGATGCCGCGCGTCCTTGGCCGGCTCAAGGGTTCAGGTCGCACGAAGCCATCGCACTTGTGCTCCGTGCCCGCCCTCAACCGTAAGGCGGCGTTTGCATCACATCGGGGGCCCGAGGCATCCTTGCCAACAGACGGACCCGTGGAGTCCTGCGATGGCTTGCAGGGCCTGAGGCCGAGGACAAATGATGGCCCATCTGCTTCGTGACGCAGCCTTCGGCGTTCGACTGCTCCGCCGGAACCCTACCTCCACCGTCATCGCCCTTCTGACCCTGGCGCTGGGAATTGGGGCCACCACGTCGATCTTCAGCGTCATCTACGCCACCTACCTGGCACCTCTCCCCTATCGCGACGCCGACCGGCTGGTGATGGTGTGGTCGCATTTCGAGGGCAGGCGCAACAGCGTCTCTGCCGCCGACTTCCTCGATTGGAAGCGCCAGGCCACCGCCTTCGAGGACCTGAACGCCTGGAATGTCCGGGACGTCAACCTCTCCGCCGATGAGCGCCCTGAGCGGATCAGGGCGGGCCCGGCCACGCCGGGCTTCTTGTCCATGCTCGGCTACGGCCACCCCCTCGCCTTGGGCCGCACGTTCGTCCCAGAGGAGGGCACAGTGGGTAGAGAGGAGGTCGTGATCCTGACCCACCGCCTGTGGCAGCAGCGTTTCGCTGGCGATGCGGCGATCGTCGGCCGACAGGTCCGCATCGATCAGAAGCCCTACACCGTCATCGGCGTATTGGGCCCGGGGCCTGCCGACGAGAACATGAATCGGCTCTGGCTGCCGCTGGCGTTCACGACGCAGCAGCTGGAGCACCGCAATTGGCGCTGGTGGCTGGTAATGGGGCGGCTGAAGCCGGGCGTCACCCTCGAGCAGGCCAACGCGGAGATGGCGACCGTCACTGGTGCGCTGGCGACGGCCTATCCGGCGTCGAATTCCGGCTGGACCGCGAGCGTCCAGCCCTTCCGTAACAACTTCGTCAGCAACGACACGAAGACGGCTCTCTGGCTGCTACAGGGAGCGGTGGCCTTCGTACTACTCATCGCCTGCGCGAATGTTGCCAACCTGCTGCTCGCGCGCGGCACGGCGCGGCAACACGAGTTGGCCCTCCGCGCCTCGCTCGGCGCATCACGCGGGGTCATCCTGCGCCAGTTCCTCACCGAGAGTGTGGTGCTGGCACTCGTCGGCGGCGCCCTCGGAATCCTTCTGGCCCACGCGATGGTCGAAGCCATCGTGGCGCTACTGCCGCCGTTCACATTGCCCACCGAGGTGGACGTCCGGCTGAACGTGCCAGTTCTCTTGTTCACCGTCGCCGCCAGCGTCCTCTCGGCCGTGCTTTTCGGCTTCGCGCCAGCGTGGCGTGCGTCGCGCGCCGAACTGAGCGAAGCATTGAAGGGAGGCGGCCGTTCCGTGAGCGGGGGATCGGACCGCCTGCGGCGCGCCCTGGTCGTGCTCGAATTCGCCCTAGCCTTGACCCTCCTCACGGGTGGGGGCCTGGCCATCGAGAGTTTCTTTAATCTCGCACGTGTAGACCTCGGCCTCCGCACGGAGCATCTGCTCACTTTCTCTCTACCCGTGGCCGAGGGCCGGCTCGTCGAGTCGGATCGCATCAACAGCTTCTACCAGGAGCTGCTCGAGAGGGTGCAAGCGGTGCCAGGCGTGGCCTCCGCCAGTGTTTCGACCGGTTTGCCGCTCGTGTGGATGGAAAGCAACGAGTTCTCCATCGCCGGGAAGCCCACCGATCCGGAGCACCGACCACGAACGGACTTCAATAAGGTGAGCCCAGAGTACTTCAATACGCTCGGGATCCGCGTCACCCGCGGCCGATCCCTTGACGCGCAGGATCGCGCCGGGAGCCTGGCCGTAGCCATGGTCAACGAGGCATTCGTCAGGCGGTACCTGCCCGATTCCGACCCGCTGAATGCGCGGCTGGTGCTCGAGGAAAACCGGCCTGGGATCCCCCCGACTAGAGCTGTCGTCGAGCGCCAGATCGTCGGCGTCTACGCGGACGTCCGGAGTGCCGGGCCCCAGAACGACACTCCGCCGACGATCGACGTGCCGTTCTGGCAGAGTCCGAGGGCGCAGGCCAGCGTGGCGGTTCGGACGGCCGGCGATCCCGCCAACGCACAGTTGGCCATCGCCGAGATCGTCCGCTCCCTGGACAGCGATCTGCCGTTGGGCAACGCGAAGACGATGGACCAGGTGGTGAGCGAAAGAATGGCCGCCGATCGCTTCAACGTGGCGCTCTTTTCGACCTTCGCCGCGGTCGCTCTGGTGCTGGCGGTCGTGGGCATCTACGGCGTAATGACCTTCGTGGTCGCCCAGCGGACCCGCGAAATCGGCCTCCGCATGGCCCTTGGTGCACGACGCGCAGACGTGCTCGGCCAGGTGATGACGGAGGGCATGACGACCTCAGGCGCGGGTGCTCTCCTCGGATCGGCCGGCGCCTACTTTGTGAGCCAGGCGATGCGGAGCTTGCTTCCCGGCATCGGCGCCGTGAATGTGAGCGTCTTCCTCGGCGTCGCCCTCATACTGCTCGGCTCGTCCTTCGTAGCCTGCTTGTTGCCGGCGCAGCGGGCCGCATCCGTGGATCCGATGGTCGTGCTGCGGCAGGAGTAGGGTCCGGTGACTCAGGCCCCAGACCCAGCGAAGGGCATTCACGAGGTCATGGGTTCGATCCCCATCAGCTCCACCAACTCCGATAACGACTTAGGGACGAGGCATGGCGGCCGGGACGCCTCGGAACCGCGCTTGTGTCACGTTTGTGTCACGTTCCCGCTGGTCGTCGTGAACCCGTCCGGATTGCAGTGAACTCTTAACTCGCCGTCGGACGAGCTTCTCTGTGTGTTGGGTCTCGTGCTGGACCATAAGGAGTCGTCCATGGATGGCGCGGCTTGTCGGGCAGGCGCCGGGTCTGCCCAGGCGGCCTACGCACCTGAGCAGACGTGCCGAATTGCCGGCTGGGACAGCGGCGGCGGTCATCGATTGGTTACGACGTCCTCCTAAGATCCTGGCGTCCGAGACCAGGCTCAGCTCATCGACGCGAGCTTGGTGGGCTCCTCATTCGAACAGACTCCGCAGCCGGTCCCAGAGGCGCCGCAACAGCCCCTTCACGTGGGTCGGGAGAGCGTCGTAGTACGCTCGCCGGCGCTGCTCTTCAGCAGCTCGTCCGCCGGCGACCTCTTCCGCCGTCCACGCCTCGCACCATACGACGTCGCCGCGCCTAATCACGTAGTGGGACCGACAGGGCAGCTGCCAGTTGCCAACAGATGGCCACAACGTGGGGCCGCTCGCATCCGCTTCGACGTTCCACTCTGTGGGCCCGAGCGGGGTTCTAATCTTCGTGCGGCAGCCACACGCGCACAAGTGCGCCGCCGTGTTGAACTCCTCCGATACGTACAAGACCTGGGGTTCGAGGTCCCGTGGCATATAGTGGACCCGTTCGAGCCGAAACCTCATCGTTCGTCGGCCGTCGGCACCAGTGCATCCAGGCTGAGACCATCCTCCTCGAAGCATTCCCCGGCGATCCTTAGATCGGCGACGCCGAACAGCAGATGTTCGTCGCGCGTTTCGGCCAGATAGAAGCCCCGGAGCTGTTTGTAACGGATGACAGCAAGGCAGGCGTTCAGGGCGTTCAATTCCGCGATCTGAATGTTGGTTCGGTAGAGATCGCCGGGTGCCTCAGAAAACTCCGCAAGGCCCATCTGGCGCAGCTTCGCGCCGTTCTCCTTCGAGTAGTAAGTGGTTCGAACCATCCCGGTGAGGGCCCCTGCCTGGCGTTTCAGTCCCATTCCCACGTCGATAAACGGGATCTGCTTCGCGAGGAGAAGGTCGAATATCGCCGCTCGAGAGGGCCCATTGTCGACACAAACGAAGGCGAACGTCACGCCGTCGAATTCGGGCGCGGCCGCGGCATCCACAAAAAGCGACTTAGTCTCCAGGTTGTGGCGAAACCCTTGGTACCGCGCATGATAGACCTCGGCCTTAGAGCGTCCCAGCTCGGCGTCTGGAGACAGCGTTCCGGCCGAACGGAATGCGTTGTGGACGCAGAAGTGGTCAGGGTCGAATCCTCTGATCTCACGGACCGGAGTCTTCACAAGCAAGTCGAGGACGTAGGCGCCCGTCCCGCCAAGGCCGATAATTGCGACTACATCATCGGCAAAGTGCGCCGCCAGATCTCCCAAGTCGGCGCGACTCGTCAGCGTGTCCGGGAACTTAAAGACAGACCCGCTGGAGGTTCCTTCGACAACGCGTCGCGTTAGCGGAGTGACGTCGAATCGTTCGGTGGCGGGACCCGAGATGATCATGACGTAGCTGTCGATCTTCTCGGAGAAGTCCGCGAACTTGCCCGTGTCCTTTGGCTTGTTGGAGAAGGACCTTTCGACTACGATGTCCGCACAGGCGGGACCGAGCTGGATTTGCGTCGCGCCGCCGCCGAGGTTCGATATCGGCGATCCGTCGAGCCCGTGCGGCACGCCGCCAGCGAAGAAGACCTGATGGTCTGTTTGGCGGATAAGCTCCTGGTCGACAAACTCGACTTTGGCGACGAGCGCACCCCACTTCAGACCGCCGGCCTCGGTGAGGTATGGGATGTCCCGGATGACGAGATGATTGGTGTCGCTGTCGAACGCGACTGCGTAGCCCTTCTCGATCAGTCGGCGGAGATCGTCGTTACGATTGACCAGTCTCAGAAACATTGAAGATCATGCCTTCCTTGACCCTGACAGAGGCACCGGGAGCGAGAATCCCTTCGGGCTTGTTGCCGTGGCCTCTGCTGTACTTGACCGAGTAGGTAGTCTCGGGATGCTGAGGGAAGTCAGGAAACTCTAGCGTTACCACTTCGGCGTAGGTGATCAGCTCCTCCGGCCACTCGTGGGGTGTTCCCTCCACGATGATCGTGACTTCCTTCTTCGTGTCGGCCATCGAACTCTCCTTACTTGTGTGCATTAGCCCCTGCACGCTTGCCCTGCGAATCGAAATGACGTCTCACCTCGCCCGTTCCGACGAACTGCGAGAGCAGCCGGTAGTTGCGCTGTTCATGCCGTATGCGACCTGCCACGATGGCTGGGTGGATCTGTAGCGCGTTGGCGACGTTCATCACGGCCATGGGCGATGGATCGAGTCGGGCGATGCTCGTTTCCCAGATCCCTTTGGGAATGAGCGCTTCCTCCGCCCATTCGTCCGCCTGCACCTCCTTGGGATCGTCCCGTGCGCCGTCCACGGGTCGAAGCGTGAGGTCGTCAACGAACACATCCTCCCCGTCGGGGTCCATGTGACGGCCCACATGGGCGAGTTCGTGGAGGAGGCAGAACCAGAAGTTGTCGATCCTGTCGTAGCGAAGCGTCAGGCCAATCACCGGGGTGCCGTCTTCGAGGCGCAGCGCCGCGCCGTCGAGATACGTCCTCGGAAGATGCGGCACCCTCACCATCGCGATCCCGTGCTTGGCGAGGAACTCCGCCGCGAGTCGAGGGCCGTCCTCCAGCCAGCTCAGGTGCGCGAGCTGCCGGAGGAACTCGAGGGTGACGGTACCGGTCTGGTATGGAATGGCGAGCCGCGCCTCGTTGCCATCGGCCAGCACCTTCCAGCACCAGGCCTTCAGGGCGTAGGGATCGCTCTTCGTGTTCGCTCGCGCATGCTGACTCTTTCGGTAGTGAGCGGCCTCAGCGAAGGCTCGGCCCCCGGCCCGCCGAACCAGGTCCAACATCAGGGGCTTTGCACGTGCGACGGGATTGCGAGTGCTCGGGATCCACCCGAGCTTAGCCATGGCCTTGAGCGGAAACCGAGTCCAGTCGAGCTGATCGAGGGACGGTGTGTTCCCACCACGGGGGGCCCGGAGGAGAATCTCGGCCGGTATGCCGAGGTGCTCGTGGAGTGCTCGCGCCATCGCGAACGTCAGCGGACGCTTCCCGGAGAGTACCTCAGAGACCTTAGCCCGGCTGCCTATGAAGGGAATGAGGTCTCGTGCGGACGCACCAGATTGCTCCATCCGAAATTCGATAGCCGCTAACGGACTCGGAAAGCCCATGGGGACATGCTTCTGCTCGTAGAGTTCGACGAGATCCACGAGGACGTCGAGTTCCTCGCTCTCCGGAGTTCCCGGTACCGCATCCATGAGCGCGTCGATGCGGGCGAGGGTCTGCTCGTAGTCAGCCTCGTTCCGAATCGCCTTGATCTTGCTCACGCTTCAAACCTCCGCTACTTCAATCCGGTCGTATTCGGCATGGGTGCCAACGAAACGGATGAAGACGATGCGTTGGACGTAGTTGAGGCGGACCACCAATCGGTACGCGTTCCCCTTGACGTTGAAGACGACCCGATCCTTTCCAATGAAGCTCGCGCTGCGGTACCTCTCCTTGACCTGTGCCGGTGAGTCCCAATCAGCCTTCTCGGCTTCTCGGAACCAGGCAAGAAGGGGTTCCTCGGCGTCCACGTGCCGCTCCCAGAACTCGCGAAGCGTCCTCTTGGCGATAACTCGCATCTAGACCACGATGTTCCCAACACGCCTGGAAGTACAATAGTCCCAATTAGGGAGCATGTCAAGGGGAAAGAGTGGCGCGAAGATGTGTCGCGATTAGCCCGAGATCAATACCTCCAGGGGGGTTCCGGGCCCCGCTCGGGATCTGGCAGTTCCCGAACGACCTCCCGCTCCCATGCGGTTGGCGTAGGACCGTAACCACACGAGCCGAAGAGCTTCGCCGCGCTTCAGCAATGGGACGAGGGCGTCGATGGGTTCCGCACCCCCGAGGCAGAGCTCCGTCAAACGTGGGAGTCCGATGGGACGGCACCGACCGGAAAGCACCGCCAGTTTCCCGGCTCGCAGGTGTTCTCGACGATCCTGGAGGGTACGACCGCATTCCGGTGCTCGCGCTCGCCATCTTCGCGCTTCCCCACATTCCAGAGCGCTGGATTCGGGAGAGCAGTGATCCGACGGTGCAGAAGGCGAGCAGAGCCTACTTCGCGACGATCGACGCGTTGACGGAGAAGCAGGCGAAGGCGATCGAGGCCGGTGTGCCCACGGCGCGCGTGTTCCGGGTCCCAGGCTCGCACTATGTATTCATCTCGAACGAGTCGGACGTGCGGCACGAGATGCGCAAGTTCATCGACAGCTTAAAGTCGCCGTAGCGGCCGGCATAGCGCCTTCAGGGGCGTTCCGTCAGCCGTGGTGTGAAGCGCTTCCCGTGGCGCAGCCCGGAGGCCAAGAAAATGGCATTCACGAGGTCATGGGTTCGATCCCCATCAGCTCCACCAACTCCACGCATGGGTGTTTGCGTTCCCGAGACGCACGAGGGCCCTACCCGTGTTGATCCCGCAGGTGCCCGAACAGTTCGTCGAGGTCCTCGTCTGTGCCCCCCGCATCCGAGGTGCGCGGAATGCTCCAGGCATCGTCGTCGGGCTCGTCCCCGCCAAGTAGCTCTTCAAGAAGGCGGCGCACCGCGTCGCCATCCCCAACGTGCATCGCCCAAGTCTTCGACGCCCCGGACGCGCAGGGTCACCCCGCGCCGCTCCGCACGCGGTCGCATCAGGCGGGCGGCAGAATCCAGCAACTCGGCCGGTCGCACCGCCGCAAATCGTGGCGCCTCGTCCAGCCGCGTGGCGGCAAGCACGCGCTCCACGAGCGCCTCCAGCCGTTCACTCTCGTCGGCCAGCAACGTACCGTATTCGCGGGTTTCGCCCGTGCCTTCGGCGAGCATCTCTCCCAACACGCGGATGGCGGCGACAGGCGTGCGGAGCTCGTGGCTGACCCCGGCGACGAATGCCTTCTCGCGAGACACGCCCGCGCTTCCCGTGCCAGTGCACGCTGCACGAGTGCCAGGGCGCCCAGGCACGCACTGACCCCGAGCCAGAGTAGCCCTCGCGCCGCGAAGAGACGCCCGCGCGCCGAAACCGGCGAGAGCGACCGCCAAGCCGAGGAACAGGAGGATCAGCGGCCGACTCATCCCCGTATTCTGCCGCTCCCCCCGACGGGAAGTGTCATGCGCGTGTCAGCACTCGAGGACGATGCCCCCCGGCGACTTCCTGGATGGTTCCCCGGAGTCCAGCTGTCCCGGATGTGACTCCGTTCCGCAACTCGTGGAACAGGCCGCTTCCTGGAACAGGGCCGGTCACACTCCCTCCGCCCTGGTACGGCTGCGGGCCGCCGATTCTCACCGGTGAAGACGACCCGGATTCTCTCTCAGTCATGAGAAGTCTTACCGAAGAGCCCCGCTGATTCTCCAGCACTTGCGGCGAAAGGCTCCGAGCGAAGCGCTGGTCTCTGGCTTGCACAAGCGGCTGTGGGCCGACGCCGTGACGAAGGGGAGTGAACAGGGCGGTTCATCGGATCTCGGCAGGTACTTGCAATGATCGTGGATCTCGGCAGGGTGCTCGGCGAGCTGGACAACCTGATCGTCACTGCTGTGCCCGAGGATCGCCCCCGTCTCGTCGTGGCCCTAGCCGCCCGCCTGGCACATCTGGGGGTTGGGCTAGTGATGCCGGCCGCGACCGAGAACGAGGGGAGGGCGACGACAGAGAGGGGGAAGTCTTCCCCCTTTCTCGGCACCGAGGAAGCCGGAGTGTATCTCGGTCTCTCACCTCGCACGCTAGAACGGTTGCGGTTTGAGGGCCGGGGACCGGTCTACCGCAAGCACGGTCGAATCGTCGTGTACACCCGCGAGGCGCTTAACGCTTGGTCTGAAGGCAACGAGCGCCAGCGCGGTTTCGATCGCAGCCCGCGACGGGCATGTCGATAGCGCCTGGGGGCTCGTAGACTGATCTTATGAGCGCGCGCCCGTATTAGGGTGCCGGGCTTTCTTCACCGTCGCGTCTTCTGACGCAGGGCTGAGGGTGCCTTCGCCGTTCGGCCCTCCAGGGCCGCGGCGAGGCGTTGGCCGACCGCGTCATTCACTGCTCGCAGCGGGTCGGCGCTCAGGTGCGCGTACCGCTGCGTGGTCGTCGCCTTCCGGTGACCCAGGAGGCCACCCACCAGGTAGAGGGACGCGCCGCCACTCACCGCGATCGAAGCGAACGAATGGCGGGCTGCATCGTAGAGCCGGATCCCCGTGAGCTTCGCGCGGTCTCGCACCCGACGCCACGCGCTTTCGAGGTCGGCTTCTGCCACGCGCCGGCCCTTGCGCTCCTTCTGGTACGGCGGGAACACGCGCGGGTCTCCGTCGATGCGCGGGAGCGCGGCCAGGAGCTTCGCGGCCGGAGGGTTCAGGTGGATGACTTTCGCCCCCGTCTTCGAGTCGGGGATGTTCAGCACGCCTCGCTGCAGGTCCACCATTTCCCAAGTGAGGCCGAGCGCTTCGGAAGGCCGTGCGCCCGTGAACACGAGGAGGCGGATGGCGGCCAGGCCGAACCGCGATACCTCGCCCTCGGTTTCGAGAGCCCGAAGGGCGGCCCCCAGCCGGCCCAACTCCTCGGCCGAGAGGAAGCGCTCGATCTTCCGCTCCTTGTAGCGCGGCACGCCCAGGGCGGGGTTGAGAGCCCTGGGCACCAGCCCCCACTCGGCGGCCTTCGTGTAGACGTGGGAGAGCAGCGCCAGGGCGCGGTTGGCCGTGATCGGCTTCGCCTTCCGCTCCTGCGCGAAGCGCGTCACCGCGGCCTGGTCGATCCTGTCGAGCCGGAAGTCCCCGAAGGCGGGCAGCAGGTGACGCTCGAAGAGCCCCTCGTCCTCCTCGAGGGAGCGGGGCTTCTTGAAGGGTCGGGAGTGCTGCTCCAGGTAGCGGTCGGCGAAGTCCCGCAGGGTCGGGATGCCGCGGTCCGCGTCAGGATCCGCGCCGGACCGGATGAGCCCCCGGATGCGCTCCGCGTCGCGCCGGGCGGCCTCCGGGGCCCAGACCGCACCTTGCGTCAGGCCAAGGCGCTCGCAGACGTCGACCGGGATGCTGGCGCCGTCCTCGCCGATGACGTGATACCGGGCCTTCCTACCGAGGCGGTACTTGACGCCGTACCACCACGAGCTTCCGGCGTGGCCCTGGTTGCGGGCGTAGAAGCCACGGACCTCCGTGTCCCAGATCCACAGGTCGCCCTTGTGTCGCTTCGCACCGGATGTCTCGAGGAGCCGCCTCGCGATCTTGGCCTTCATCCCGCCCCCTGGCCCTAGTGACCAAGTAGTGACCGGGCGTCAGCGTATCACAGGGTACGGCGACGTAGGCCCGAGGCTGTAAATGGCTGATTTTATGGGCTAGGTGGTACTGGCGGGGGGTGCTGCGGAGCCGCTGAGGCTGATTAGCAATCTGCCCTGTTCAGCCACTCCAGCACCTCTCCGCAGGGAGGATTGGGCCGAACCGAAGTCCCGTAGGGTAGCACGAAAACTGCGGGCCACTCCCCGTGACGCAGGTGGCGGAGGGCGAGGGACTCGAACCCCCAAGGGCGGTGAAGCCCGGGAGCTTTCAAGGCTCCTGCCTTACCAGTTAGGCTAGCCCTCCGCGCCGGCCCAATTATGCCTCGGATCCGTCCGGCTTCCTCGGGCGGCCCAGGTAGGGGGCGAGCCGGCGGAGCAGGCGGTCCACCAGCTCGGGGTGCCCCCGCGGCCAGCGGTCGTCGATGTCCAGGTCCACCACCGGCCGGTCCACCCCCGGGAAGCGCATCTTGACGAGGGTGGCATGCGAGTCCTCGCGCTCGCTCATCACGAAGACGCGGTCCGCCCAGAGCAGCAGGTCGCGGGTCAGGGGCACGGTGGCGAAGGGCGCGGTGCCCGCGGAGCGGGCCTCGTAGCGCGGGTCCTGCGCGTAGAGGTCCTCCGCGGTCCGGCTCCGGTCCACGTTGGCCGTACAGACGAAAAGGATGCGCTCGCGCGTGGGACGACCTCCTCCCACCATTCTAGCCAAGGGCGGCCCGTGACCGACTCTGCTAGACTCCACGCGGGAGAAACCATGAACACGGATCGCCTGCTGCGCGAGGTCGAGACCCGACTCGCCCGTCTCCCGGAGGCCGACCGCCAGGAGGTCCTGGACGCCGTGCGCGAGGAGATCGCGCGCGAGCGGCGCCGGGTGGACCCCGAGCTCACGGTCGAGGCCGAGCGCGAGCGCCGGGTGGAGGCGGAGACCTTCCGGGAGGTCCTGGAGGCCATCAACCGCCAGGCCCGCCTGGAAGACACGATCGAAGAAGTGCTCAAGCAGGTCAGCCGGGTCGTGGTCTTCGACTTCGCCGCCCTCACCCTGCTGGAGGCCGGCGGAGGCTTCCGGATCATCGCCGAGCGGGGCATGCCCGAGGGCCAGAGCGTGATCGGGACCCGCTTCGACGACCCTCTCGCGCGGGCGGTGGTCGAGGAGCGCTGGCCGAGGAGCGTGGCGGACGTGAAGGCCGAGGAGCGTTTCCGTCCCATCCCGGGCGCGCCCCCGGTGCGGTCCTGGGCCGGCATCCCGCTGCTCGTGGAGGGCGACGTCATCGGGCTCCTCTGCATCTCCCGCGCCCATCCCGACCCCTTCGTGGACGAGGACGTGCACCGGGCCAAGGCGGTGGCCTTCTCGGGCGCGGCCGCCATCCGCAAGGCCCAGGACCTCGAGCAGGTCCGCCGCTATGCCCATCTCATGGAGCAGGTGGCGGAGGTGGACCGGCACGTCTTCGCGGGGGCACCCCTCGGCGAGGTGGCCCGCTCCATCCTGGAGGGGGCGGCCAAGGTCGGCACGTACAAGGGGGGACTGCTCGTCCTGCAGAGCCCCAAAGGTCCGGTGGTGGCGGCCGCGATCGGGGAGAGTTTCGCAGGGACGGAGGGCCGCGCCGCGCCGCCCGACCTCGCGGCAACCACGACGCGCCGCCTGCCGGCGAAACGCATGCTGGAGGTCGGCGAGGCCCTGGGCACCCAGGTGCCCGCCCACCCGATGTACCTGGTGCCGCTCAACACCGCGGATGGCTACGTGGGCACCCTGGCCCTGCTGGACCCCAACGAGGAGACACCCGACGACCGGCTGATGGAGGCCTACGGCTCACGCACCGCCGAGGCGTATCGGCACGCGGCCGCGGAAAACCGGAAAACCTGAGGTCGTCCCCGGCACCCAGAGCGCCCCCGGAGGCAACGATGGAACCACGACTGCGCCTCGTCATCGCCCTCGCCCTGCTCACCGCGGTCCCGGCCGCGGCCGAGAAACCCCAGGTCCACGCGATCGTGAGCGCCCGCGTGGTGACGGTCTCGGGCGCGGTGCTCGAATCGGCCACCCTCGTCCTGCGCGACGGCGTGATCCAGGCGGTGGGACCGACGGTGGCAGTGCCCCCCGATGCACGCGTCATCGACGGCAAGGGGCTCACCCTCACGCCGGGGCTGATCGACGGCTTCTCGGGGCTCGGGCTTCCCGCGCCGAGCCCGCGCGCCCCGGGCGCGGGTCCTGCCACGCCGACGCCAGCCGCGGGCCCCTTGGCCCCGCAGGCCATGGCCCTCGACCGGCTGCGGGCGGCCGAGGCGCAGAAGGCGCGCGACACCGGCGTCACCACCGCCCTCGTGATCCCGAAGGAGGGTGTGCTCCCCGGCCAGAGCGTGCTCGTGAACCTCTCCAGCGACCAGGTTGAGGCCATGGTCCTGAAGCAGGCGGCGGCCCTCCACCTCCACATGGCCACCCTCTTCCGCCAGTACCCCGGCTCGCTCATGGGGACCGTGGCCTACGTGCGCCAGGCCCTGTACGACGCCGCGCGCTACCGCGAAGCCTGGGCGGCCTGGGAGCGCGCCCCCGCCGGCAAGAAGCGCCCGCGCTACGAAGCCGCCCTCGCGGCCTGGCAGGAGGCGGCGGCGGGACGCCAGCCCCTCGTGGTCACGGCCACGCGGGAGAACGACCTGCGCCGCGCCCTGGCCCTGGCCGACGAGTTCCGCTTGAAAGTCGTTCTCGCGGGGGCTCCCCAGGCGTCGCGCATCGGCCCGCTCCTGAAGCAGCGCAAGGTGCCGCTGCTCGTGGGAGTGAACTTCGACCCGCCGAGGGCGGCCGGCGGGTCCTCGGGCTTCGGCGGCCGAAGCGAGGAGCAGGAGCGGCGCGACATCGACGAGGCGGAGCGCAACCCGGCCGCGCTCCACCAGGCGGGCGTTCCCTTCGCCCTCGTCTCCGCCCACGCCCCGGACTTCCTGGCCGGGGTACGGAAGGCGATCGAGCGGGGCCTGCCCCGCGAGGCCGCCCTGCGCGCGGTGACCCTGGGCGCCGCCGAGGCCCTGGGGGTGGCGGATCGCCTGGGAAGCCTCGAAACCGGCAAGATCGCGAACGTCGTGGCCTGGGCCGGAGAGCCCCTGACCAAGGAGGCCAAGGTGCGCATGGTCTTCGTGGACGGCCTGCTCTTCGAGCCCGAGGAGCGCAAGGACGCCCCGGAGCGCAAGGCCGAGGAAAAGAAGGGCGACGCGACGGCGTCCGCCGGGCTGCCGCCCCTGCCCCCGGTGCCCGGGCCCGGGCCGGACAAGCCGGTGGCGATCGTGGGCGGGAACGTCCTGACCCTGGGACCGCTGGGGACGATCGAGGGGGGCACGGTCCTCCTGCGCGGCGGCAAGATCGCGGCGGTGGGACGCGACGTGCCGGTGCCCGCGGAGGCCACCCTGATCGACGCGAAGGGCCGCTACGTGATGCCGGGCATCATCGACACCCATTCCCACAACGCGATCGAAGGCGGGGTCAACGAGTGCACCGCGTCGGTGACGGCCGAGGTGCGGATCGCGGACGTGATCGACCACCGCGACGTCGACATCTACCGTCAGCTCGCGGGGGGTGTCACCACCCTGAACGTGCTCCACGGCTCCTGCAACGTGATCGGGGGCCAGAACGCGGTGATCAAGCTGCGCTGGGGCAGGAGCCCGCAGGAGCTCCTCTTCGAAGGCGCGCCCCGGGGGATCAAGTTCGCCCTGGGCGAAAACGTGAAGCGCTCGAACTTCCGCACCCCCGGGACGCCCCCGCGCTACCCGGGGACGCGCATGGGGGTGGAGAGCGTCCTGCGCGAGGCCTTCCAGGAGGCGCGGGCCTATCGCAAGGAGTGGGAGGACTACGAGCGGCGGGCGAAGGCCGCCGGAGCGGGCCAAAGGCCGGTCCCCCCGCGCAAGGACCTGCGGCTCGAGACCCTGCGGGACGTCCTGGACGGCAAGGTCTACGTCCATGCCCACTGCTATCGCTCGGACGAGATCCTGATGCTGCTCCGGGTGGCCGACGAGTTCGGGTTCAAGATCCGCACCCTCCAGCACGGGCTCGAGGCCTACAAGGTGGCGAGCGAGATCGCGCGGCACGGGGCCGGGGTCGGCACCTTCATCGACTGGTGGGCGTACAAGCTGGAGGCGTACGACGCCACCCCCTACAACCCGGCCATCCTGTTCCGCCACGGGGTCACGGTCACCCTCAACTCCGACTCGAACGAGCTGGCGCGGCGGCTCTACTGGGACGCGGCCAAGGCCGTGAAGTACGGCGGGGTGCCGGAGCTGGAGGCCTTGAAGATGATCACCCTGAACGCGGCGAAGCAGCTCGGGATCGACCAGCGGGTGGGCTCGATCGAGGCGGGCAAGGACGCCGACCTGGCGATCTTCGCGGCCCACCCCTTGTCGCCCGACACCCGGTGCGAGATGACGCTGGTCGACGGGGTCGCCTACTTCGACCGCGCGCGCGACCTCGCCGCGCGGGCGAGCCGGGACGATCTCCAGGCCGCGACCGGAGGTGGCCGGTGAGAGCGCTCGCCCTGTCCGCCGCCGTCCTCCAGGCGTCCACCCCCCTGGCCGCCGTCGCAGAGCCGGTGGTCGTCGTCATCAAGGACGCGCGCATCGTCACCGTCTCCGGGCCCGTGATCGAAAAGGGCTCGGTCGTGATCGCGGGCGGGAAGATCGCGGCGGTGGGACCCGGCCTGAGCGTCCCCGCGGGGGCGACCGTGATCGAGGGCACCGGCAAGACCGTCTACCCGGGGCTGATCGACGGGCTCACCACCATCGGCCTGGTCGAGATCCAGAGCGTGCCGGGCTCGGTGGACACCACCGAAGTCGGCGACCTGAACCCGCAGGCCAAGGCCTGGGTCGCTCTCAATCCGCACAGCGAGCAGCTCCCGGTGGCGCGGGCCAACGGGATCACGGCCGCCCTCGTCGCCCCCCTGGGAGGATTGGTCTCGGGCCAGAGCGCCCTCATCCGCCTGGCCGGCAGCACGCCCGACGCCCTGACCATGAAGACTCCGGTGGCGCTGCACGTCGTGTACCCGTCGGGACGCCCCACGGCCGACCCCGCACGGACCGAGGAGCCGGAGGTCAAGACGTTCGAGGAACGGGAGAAGGATAAGAAGAGAAGCCAGGAGAGAGCGCTCGGGCGCCTGCGCAACCTGTTGGAGGAGGCCAAGGCCTACGGGGCGGCTCTCGACGCCGCGCGGGAGGCGCGCATCGATGTGCCCAAGCCGGACCTGGGACTGGAGGCCCTGGTCCCCTTCGCCCGCGGTGCCGCGCCGGTGGTGGTGCGAGCGGACGGGGAAGAGGAGATCCGGGGGGCGGTCCGCTTCGCGGACGAACGCGGCCTCAAGCTGATCGTCGCCGGAGGGCTGGAAGCCTGGCGGTGCACCGCCCTCCTGAAGGAAAAGGGAGTCGCCGTCCTGCTGAAGGTAGATCGACTGCCGGACCGGGAGTCGGACCCTTACGACGCGGCCTACGCCAACCCGGAGCGCCTGCGTGCGGCCGGCGTGCGCTTCGCGATCGTCTCCGATGACGCCGACACGTCCCGCAACCTGCCCTACGAGGCGGCCATGGCCCACGCCTACGGGCTGCCCGCGGCGGAGGCGGTCCGCGCGATCACGCTCTCGCCGGCCGAGATCTTCGGGGTGGCGGACAGCCTGGGCTCGATCGACCCCGGCAAGGCGGCGACGCTCGTGGTGGCCACCGGGGACGTGCTGGACCACCGCACGGAGGTGACGCACGTCTTCATCGACGGGGTGGCCCAGCCGCTGGAGACCCGCCACACGCGGCTCTTCCGGGAGTTCAAGGACCGCCCGTGATCCGCTCCACCCCGCCCATGTAGGGCCGAAGGGCTTCGGGGACGACCACCGAGCCGTCGGCCTGCTGGTAGTTCTCGAGCACGGCGATCAGGGTGCGGCCCACCGCCAGGCCGCTGCCGTTCAGGGTGTGCAGGAAGCGCGGCTTGCTTCCGGGCTCGGGCCGATAGCGCAGGGACGCGCGCCGGGCCTGGAAATCGGTGCAGTTCGAGCAGGAGGAGATCTCGCGGTAGGCCTGCTGCCCGGGCAGCCAGACCTCGAGGTCGTAGGTCTTGGCGGCGGAGAAGCCCATGTCGCCCGTGCTGAGGATGACCACGCGGTAGGGCAACCCGAGCCGCTTCAGCACCTCCTCCGCGTCCGCCACCATGCTTTCCAGCTCCGCCATCGAGCTCTCGGCGCTCGTGAGCTTCACCAGCTCGACCTTGTGGAACTGGTGCTGGCGGATGAGGCCCCGCACGTCCTTGCCGTAGGACCCGGCCTCGGAGCGGAAGCAAGGGGTGAAGGCCACGTACTTCACCGGGAGCTGGTCACCATCCAGGATCTCGTCCTTGTGCAGGCAGGTGAGGGGCACCTCCGCGGTCGGGATCAGGTAGAGGTCCCGGTCTCCCGCCCGGGTCTTGAAGAGGTCGTCCTCGAACTTGGGAAGCTGGCCGGTGCCGAGGAGGGTCTCCGCGGTCACCAGGTAGGGCGGGATCACCTCGCGGTAGCCGCGCGAGATGTGCAGGTCCAGCATGAGCTGGGCGAGGGCCCGCTCCAGGCGCGCCCCCAGGCCGGAGTACACCGCGAACCGCGCCCCCGAGATCTTGGCCGCGCGCTCGAAGTCGAGGATGCCCAGCGCGGGCCCGAGGTCCCAGTGGGCCCGGGGCGCGAGCTCGAAGCGCCTTGGCTCCCCCACGCGCCGCACCTCGGCGTTGGCGGAGGCGTCGGGCCCCACCGGCACCCTGGGGTCGGGGAGGTTCGGCACCACGAGCAGGAAGCGGCGGATCGCGTCCTCCACCTCTTGCTGCCGGACCTCGAGCAGCTTGATCTCTTCCCCTAGCTTCTGAGCTTCGTCGATGAGAGGCAGGGGAGCGGGCTGCTTCGTCTCCTTTACCAGGCGACCAATCTCCTGGCTCTTCTGCCGATGTACATGCCGGAGCTGCTCGACCTTCTGGATGGCGGCCTTGCGCTCCCCGTCGAGGGTCCAGGGGTCGACCCCCTGCAGGCCGGGCCAGGACTGGATCTGCTCGAGGGTCTGGCCCCGGCTCAGGAGCGCGGCCAGGACGCGCTCGCGGTTCTCCACCACGAACCTGAGGTCGAGCATGGTCGTTGAGGGTAGCATGGCCGGGGATGGCCTTCGGAACGCGTGTGGTAGCATTGCCTGCTGTCATGAAGAAGATCCGGAAAGCGGTTTTTCCGGCCGCAGGTCTCGGCACCCGCTTCCTTCCCGCCACCAAGGCGCAGCCCAAGGAAATGCTCCCCCTGGTGGACAAGCCGATCATCCAGTACGTGATCGAGGAGGCGGTGGCCTCCGGGATCACGAGCATCCTGATCGTCACCGGGCGCGGCAAGAACGCGATCGAGGACCACTTCGACGTCTCCTACGAGCTGGAGCGGCTCCTCGAGCTGCGGGGCAAGACCGATCTCCTCGACCAGGTCCGCTCGATCTCGAGCATGATCAACGTTTCCTACGTGCGGCAGGGAGAGAGCCTGGGCCTCGGCCACGCGGTGCTGATGGCGAAGGACCTGGTGGGGGACGAGCCCTTCGCGGTCATGCTGGGGGACGACATCATCGACAGCCCGGTCCCCTGCATGAAGCAGATGATCGACGTCTTCGACGCCTACGGCGGACCGGTGATCGCGGTGCAGCAGGTGCCGCGGGACGAGATCTCGGCCTACGGCGTGATCGACGGGGTCCCCGAGGGCGAGAGCGGCCGGGTCTACCGCATCCACGACATGGTGGAGAAGCCGAAGAAGGACGAGGCCCCGAGCGACCTCGCGATCATCGGCCGCTACATCCTCACCCCCGACATCTTCGAGGCCCTCGAGGCCACCCCGCGCGACGCCGGGGGGGAGATCCAGCTCACGAACGGCCTCCGGCGGCTCCGCGAGAAGCGCGATCTCTACGGCTGCCGCTTCGAGGGGACGCGCCACGACGCGGGCAACAAGCTCGGCTTCCTGAAGGCCACCGTCGAGTTCGCCCTCAAGCGCAAGGACCTGGGCGCCCCCTTCCGGGAATACCTCAAGTCCTTGAAGCTGTAAGGGGCGATCTACTTCGGGCTGCCGGAGGCGGAGCCGCCCTTGGATGTCGTCGTCGCGGGAGTCGACGAAGCGTCCTTCGAGGATGAGTCCTTCGAGGAGTCTTTGGACCCTTCCTTGGACCCGTCCTTCGATCCATCCTTGGACCCTTCCTTGGACCCATCTTTGGACGAAGACGCGCCGTCGTCCCCCGAGGACTTGCGGGCGTAGTCGGTGACGTACCACCCCGTGCCCTTGAACTGGATCGCGGGGGCGGAGAAGAGCTTCCTGACTTCCCGGCCGCAGGTCGGGCAGGTGGTGACCGGCTCATCCGAGAACTTCCGGATCAGCTCGAAGCGCCCGCACTTCTCGCACTGGTACTCGTAGAGCGGCAGGACGACCTCCAGCAACGAGGGTACCGCCGAACGAGGGGCCGGTCAAAAGCGGCGGCCTAGTGCACTTCGGCCCAGCTGCGGCCGAGCTTGGCCTCCACCACCAGCGGCACCTCGAGGGTGAGGGCCCCTTCCATCACGTCCTTCACGAGCTTGCGGGCCTCCTCGGCCTCCGCCTCGGGCACCTCCAGCAGCAGCTCGTCGTGGATCTGCAGGATCAGCCGCGACTTCATCCCGCGCTCGGCGAGCTCGCGGTGGAGGTCGATCATGGCCTTCTTGATGAGGTCGGCCGCGGAGCCCTGCACGGGGGTATTCATGGCCTGCCGCTCCGCCTCCATCCGGACCTGGAAGTTCTTGGCCCGGAGGTCGGGCAGGCGCCGCAGCCGGCCGAGCAGGGTGCGCACGTGGCCGGTCTCCCGGGCCTTCGCGATCGTGTCGTCGATGAACCGGCGCACCGATGGGTAGCGGGCGAAGTAGGCCACGATGAACGCCTCCGCCTCCTTCTTCGACACCCCGATGTCCTTGGCGAGGGTGAAGGCGCCCTTCCCGTAGAGGAGCGCGTAGTTGATCATCTTGGCCACCCGGCGCTGCTCGTCCGGGGGGAGGGGCGAGAGGGGCCCGAAGACCTCGCGGGAGGTGCGGTCGTGCACGTCTTCCCCGCGCCGGAAGGTGTCGATGAGGGTCTGGTCCTTCGAGAGATGGGCCAGGATCCGCAGCTCGATCTGGCTGTAGTCGGCGGACAGGAGCAGATGCCCCGCCTCCGCCACGAACGCCTCGCGGATGCGCCGGCCCTCCGCGGTGCGGATCGGGATGTTCTGCAGGTTGGGGTCGGAGGAGGAGATGCGGCCGGTGGCGGCCACCGTCTGGTTGAAGGAGGCGTGGATGCGCCCGGTCTGCGGGTTCACGAGCTCGGGCAAGGCGTCCACGTAGGTCGACTTGAGCTTCTGGACGGACCGGTACTCCAGGATCTTGCGGGGGAGCTCGTGGACGAGGGCCAGCTCCTCCAGCACGTCCTCCGCGGTGGAGGCGGCCCGGGTCTTGGCCGTCTTCTTGCCGGCCTTCAGGCTCAGCCGGTCGAAGAGCACTTCCCGGAGCTGGATCGGCGAGTTGATGTTGAACTCGCCCTTGGCCAGGACGTGGATGTCCCGGGTGAGGGTGGCGAGCTGCCCTTCCATGTCCCGGCTCATGGAGCGCAGCAGGTCGCGGTCGATCTTCACCCCCGCCCGCTCCATGTCCGCGAGCACGTCGATGAGGGGCAGCTCCATGGTCTGGTAGATGGCGGTCAGGCCTTCCTGCTCGAGGCGCTCCGTCACCGATCCGTCGAGGCGCAGTACGAGGTCGGCGTCGCCCCCCGCGGTGCGCGCGGTCTGGTCGGCGGAGGCGTCGTCGCCGCTCACGCCTTCCGTCCCCGAGCCGCGCTTCTCGCCCAGGAACTCGAAGGCGAGGTCGTCCAGGGAATAGGCGCGGCGGCCGGGGTTGATCAGGTAGGAGGCCACGATCGCGTCGAAGCCGAGGCCGAGGAGGTCGACTCCGCGCCGGGACAGGACCACGAGGTCGCGCTTGGCGTGGGCCGAGAGCTTGCGGACGGAAGCGTCCTCGAGGACCGGCTTCAGGCGGGCGATCACCTCCCCGGGAGGGAGCGCCTCGGGCAGGTCGATCTTCGAGTGGCCGAGGGGGACGTACGCGGCCTGGCCAGCGGTGTGGGCGAGCGCCAGGCCCAGCAGGCGCGCCTTCATGGGCTCGTTGGAGGTGACGACCGCCCCCAGGGAAAGGCGGCCCGCCGCCCGGGCGGCCGCCGCGAGCGCCTCCACGTCCTCGAGCCGGGTGAGTACGCGATGGACGGTCTCGCCGGCGGGAGCCGCTTCGGGGGCGAACTCCTTCGCGATGGCCTGGAACTCCAGCTCCTTGAAGAGCGCGTGGGCGGCCCGGCGGTCCGGCTCCTGGCGGCGCAGCGCCTCGAGGTCGAGGGCGATGGGCACGTCCCGGCGCAGGGTGGCGAGCTGCTTCGAGAGCAGCGCCGCCTCGCGGTTGTTCTTCAGCCCCTCGCGGTAGGCGGCCCGCTTCACCTTGTCCGCGTTCTCCAGCACGGCTTCCACGGGTCCGAACTCGCGCACGAGGTCCTTCGCGCCCTTGTCACCGATCCCGGGCACCCCGGGGATGTTGTCGACCGCGTCCCCTACCAGGGCGAGCACGTCCACCACGCGCTCCGGCGGCACTCCCCACTTCTCCTCCACGGTCTTGCGGTCGTAGAGGGTCGCCCCCATCCCCTCGCGGCCGGGGTTGAGGACCATCACGTCGTCGTCGACGAGCTGGAGCAGGTCCTTGTCTCCCGACACCACGACCACCTCGAGCCCCTGGGCCACCGCCTGGCGGGCCAGGGTGGCGATGACGTCGTCGGCCTCCCAGCCGGGGACCTCGAGGATGGGCATCCGGAAGACCTCGCACACCCGCCGCACGTAGGGGATCTGCACGGCCAGCTCGTCGTCCATCCGGGGCCGGTTGGCCTTGTAGTCCTTGTACTCCTCGTGCCGGAACGTCTTTCCCGGGGGGTCGAGCAGGATGCCGATGCTCTGGGGCTTCTCGTCCTCCAGGAGCTTCTTGAGCATGGTGGTGAAGCCGTAGGTGGCGTTGGTGGGAAGGCCCCGGCTGGTGGCGAGGCCGCGGATCGCGTGGTAGGCCCGGTGGAGCTGAGCGCTGCCGTCGACGAGGTAGACCTTCTGCCCGGAAGCCATGAGTACGGATTGTAAGCGCTTATAATCGCCGCCCATGCCCTCCCGGCTGGCCGCGGCGCTGCTGCTCGCCGTCGGCCTGAACGGCTGCCTGAAGTACGAATACGAGCACGAGTTCTGGCTGCGGGTGGACGGCTCGGGGGCGGTCAACGTGACCGGACGGCCCGCTCTCTGGACCGCGTTCAAGGGACTGGGCAACCCGCGCGACCCGGAGTCCACGGCCACCCGGGAGGCCGCGCGCTCTCTCTTCGAACGGTCGGGGCTCCAGGTCAAGCGCGTCACCGTGACCCGCCGGGAGGGCCGGCCCTACCTCTTCGTCTCCGCCGAGTTCGAGGACGTGAACCGCTTGAGCGGTACCCCGGCCTTTCCCGACCTGCGCATCGGCATGCGCCACGAGCAGGATCGGCTCATCGTCGAGGGAACCTGGGCGCGGCCGAAAGACGCCCCCGAGGTCGGGGCCCGCGACCGCGACGGGCTCATGGCGGTCCGCTTCCACCTCCCCAGCAAGGTCTTCGGCCACAAGAACGCGGCGGACGGCGTGGAGCGCGGGAACATCCTGGGCTGGCGACAGGAGGTGGCCCAGGGGTTGGACGGGCGCGGCCTGGACTTCGGGGCCGAGATGGACGAGCGCAGCATCCTGCTCTCCACCGTGGTCCTGTTCGCGAGCGCGATCGCCATCGCGGTCCTTCTGCTGGCGGGGGCGCTGTGGGCGGTGATGCGCCGCGGGCGGCGAGAGCTGACGGCCGGTGACTCGGCGCCCTAGCCGCGGGCGGCGAGCGAACCTCAACGGAAGTGTCGGCCGACCCCTCGGGCGATCAGCTCCACGAGGCGCCGGCCGTACACGAGGTCCGGGTCGCGGGCCGGCTGGTATTCGCAGACCAGGAAGGCCGCCACCCGCGGCGAGGCCAGGAGCGCGGTCACGAGGTCGCTGGCCTCGGTCCACGTGAGTCCGGCGCCGGGCGTATAAGACTCCTTGGCCGGCATCTCCCCGGGGTCGATCACGTCCACGTCCAGGTGGACGACGAGGGGCCCGTCCTCGTTGGCGACCGCGTCCAGGGCGAGGGCGGCGGTCGTCCGCATCCCCAGCGCTTTCGCGGCCGCCGCGGGAAGCGCGAGACCCAGGTCCCCCAGGGGCCCGCGCTCGCCGGGGTCGAGCTCGCGGTAGCCCACGAGGGCCACATGCTCCGGCAGGACGGCCGGGCTCGGGGTGGCGGCGACGGCCCCTCCCGCGCGGCCGAGGGCGAGGGCCAGGGCCATGCCCGAGAGGAAGCCCGAGGGCGAGGTCTCCGGGGTGTTGAGGTCCGCGTTGGCGTCGAGGTAGACGAGGCCCACGGGCTGTCCGAGGGCGGCCCAGGCGCCGCCCACCACTCCCGCGACCAGCGTGCAGTCGCCGCCCAGGACGAGGGTGAAGCCCTCCCCGAGCGCCCGCGTCATCTCGTCGGCGGTGGCCCGCACCGCGCACGCCACCACTTCCGCGTTGCGCGCCCGCGGGTGCTCGGGGTCGTCGCGGTAGGGGAAGAGCGAGAGGTCCGAGAGGTTCACCACGCGGAGCCCCGCGCCCCGGAGCGCCTCCAGGAGCCCGGCCGCGCGCAGGTGGTTCGGGGCCTCGGCCTGGGCAGGATGCCGGCCGCCGGCGGCGGAGGGAACGCCGAAGACCGCGACCTTTCTTCGACCCCCCACCCCTATCCCTCCCCACGTAGGGAGAGGGTAACGCCGGTGCACGTCCGGCGCCGCGTCCTCACGCGTGAAGTATAATCGCTCGCCGCGTTGATCGTCGCTCCTTGCGGGAGGCTGCATGAACATCAAGCTCGCGTTCACCCCGGTCTCCCAGAACCCCGTCGACCTCATGGCCGTGGTCCTCGACGGGGAGACCGTCCTGCACGAGATCGACGACCCCGCCCTCCTCGCCCACGTCGACCGCGCGGCGACCCTCTTCCGCGAGAAGACCCTGAAGCGCGAGTACTTCGCGACCCTGCCCGAGGGGGGGAAGGCGCGGGCCCTGGTCGTCTACTGGAGCCCCCTGCAGAAGGAGTTCAACCTCTGGGAGAACGTCAAGACCCTCACCGCGCGCGCGCTCCGCCTCGCCCGCGACTACCACCACCCGCGCATCGGGCTCGTCCTCAACTCGAAGGGCGCGGCCCCCCTCATCGGCAAGGCGGTCGAAGGAGCGGTCGTGGGGGCCTACACCTTCGACAAGTACCGGCAGGAGAAGGACGATTTCCTCGCCAAGGAGGCGCAGCTCCTCATCCTCGCCCACCCCGAGCATCAGGCGGACTCCGAGGCCCGGAAGGCGCGCTACGCCTGGGTGGCGGAGAACGTGAACCGCTGCCGGGACCTGATCAACGAGCCGGGAGCGGTGGTGACGCCCGAGGTGATCGCGGAGACCGCGGGCGAGGTCGCGAAGGAGCTGGAGCTGGAGGTCGAGATCCTCGACCCCGCCGGCCTCAAAGCGCGCGGCTACCAGGGCCTGCTGAGGGTGGGCCAGGGCAGCGCCCACCCGCCGCGCATGGCGATCCTGCGCCACGTGCCGCGGAAGGCCTCGAAGGAGACGATCGCCCTCGTGGGCAAGGGGATCACCTTCGACTCGGGCGGGATCAGCCTGAAGCCCGGGGACAAGATGTGGGAGATGAAGGGGGACATGGCGGGGGCGGGGGCCGTGCTCTTCGCCATGCGCGCCCTGGGCCGCATCAAGCCCGACGTCAAGGTGATGGGGATCCTCTGCTGCGCGGAGAACCTGCCCGACGCGAACGCCCAGCGCCCGGGCGACATCTTCACCGCCAAGAACGGGAAGTCGGTGATGGTGGACAACACGGACGCCGAGGGCCGCCTGGTCCTGATCGACGGCCTCGCGCGCGCGGGCGAGGAGGGGGCCACCCACGTGGTCGACATCGCCACCCTCACGGGCGCGGTGGTGCGGGCGCTGGGGCCGAGCGTGGCGGGGTTGATGGGCAACGACCGCGGCCTCCTCCAGCGCGTCGTCCGCTCGGGAGAGAACCACGGCGAGGCCTTCTGGGAGCTGCCCCTGGTCGAGGAGTACCGCGAGTCGCTCAAGACCCCGTTCGCCGACGTGAACAACATCGCGGCGGGCGGGCTGGCGGGGGCCATCACGGCCGGGCTCTTCCTGCGGGAGTTCATCCCCGCGGGCGCCGCCTGGGCCCACCTCGACATCGCGGGCCCCATGTTCCGCGAGAAGGACTGGAAGTACTACGAGGCGGGGGCCATCGGCTTCGGAGTGAAGACCCTGGTCGACCTCTGCGAGCGCTTCCGTGATCCGGTCGCCTGAGCGGACGAGCTTCGACTCCATCACCGAGGTCATCTGGCTAGGCTCGCGGATCGCCACCGCCGACGACTACCACCGCCTCCGCGCTCAGGGAGTGCGGGCTTGCGTGGACATGAAGCGCGAGGGGCCCGATCCCTGGAGCTTCGACGCCTTCCTCTGGCTCCCCACTCCCGACCACGTGCCGCCCACCCAGACCCACCTGCGGATGGGAATGGCCTTCCTGCGCGAGTGCGAGGAGGTGCGCATGCCGGTGTTCGTGGCCTGCATGGCCGGGGTGGGGCGCTCCCCGACCCTCGTGCTGGCCCATCTCCTGGCGGGGCGCTTCCGGGAAGGCGGGCCGGACGCCGCCCTCGAGTTCCTCTGCGCCCGGCGCCCGGTCGCCCACCCGAACCCGGAGCAGATCGAGGCCGCCGTGCTGGCCGCACGTAGCTTCGGCGGGTAGAGCATGGTGAAGCTCGATGCCGCCGACAAGGGGCCCAGTCAAGGGGTGGAGTCGGCGTCCGCCACGCGGTCACAACCCGCCACCAGCGGTAGCAAACCACATTCGGCCACCACCGCGAGTCCTCCGACGCGGGGCCCCCTGCAGGGAGTTCCTTCCCCCGCCGCCGCCCCATCGGACGAAGGGACGACGCGCAGCCGAGGCCGCCGCAACGCGCGCGTCTCGAGCCCTCCGAACACGAGCGACTGGCGATGGAACAGCGGATGGGTGTCGCCGGCCGGGAAAACGGGCAAGCCCGCCGGGAGGTGTTCGGCAATACAACGTACGAAGCGGACCTCTCGCCTGGGGAGCGTGGAGAGGCGGTATCCCCGTTCGTCGAGCAGCGCCCACGCGTGCAAGCGCGGCCAGAGTGGGTAGCGGACGCGGGCGAGCAGAGGGAGCTGGAGCCCCCAGGAGACGAGGATCAGGGCCCCCACCCCGGCCGCGGACCAGGCGGGCCGGGGTCCAGGCTTGGCCGAAGCGGCCCGGCACCAGGACTTGGACGAGGCAAAGACGAGGCAAGCGACGACGAGGGCTAGGAGGGTCGCGATTCGGGGAGGCCACAACATCAGCCCGAACGCGTATCCGCCGGAGGAAACCACGAGGACGGTCACCAGGGGCGGAGATGACACAACGAGCAACAGGAGGCCTCGGGGGAGACGTCTGCCGAGGGGAAGAAGAAGGAGGGCACCCACGAGGGCGTAGCCGGTCAAGCCCCTCTGCAACCGCAGGCGCGCGTCGGGGTCGCCTTGCCCTCCCGCGGTCTGGCCAAGTATCCGGAGGGAGTCCAGGACCCGCGGGGCGGCCGTGATCTGCGTCGACCCGGACGCCGGAGCGGTGGCAACGAGGGCAGCCATGCCCAGTGCAAAGACCAGGGTCATGGCAAGGAGGCTCGCGAGCGCGGCCGCGACTACCCTCCGGCGCTCCTGGCGGGAGCCATTTCGGAGCACCCAGAGGCGCCAAGTGAAGTAGGCGAGGAGCACCGAGGCACAGAGGACCGCACCGTCTTCCTTGACGAGGACCACCAGCAGCCCCACAAGGCCGGCCCGTTTCGGCCGTCCGTTGACCAGATCCAGGGCAAGGAGAAGCGCCAGGGGGGGATAGCAAAGCTCGGGGTGAAACCCCCAACGCGGGTGGTCGAAGGCGAAGTACGCGATTGGAGAGAGGAATCCGGCCAGGGTCGCGAGACGCCCGCACAGGTCGAGGGCGCCGCTGGACACGACCCGCAGAACCGCGATGAGGTCGAGGAGAGCCAGGCCGAGAATGAGGCCGTAGGCGCCGAGAGGAATGGTGAGCGGAGAGAACGCGGGGAGCAGGTAGAAGTTGTGGATGGCGTTGTGGTCGCCGTACACGTTGTCGTGGAGCAGCCGGCCGTCGTAGTACCAGCTTCGGGTCATCTCGAGAAACGAGAACAAGTCGCTGCCCACGTACTCCAGGTTGTGGAAGAGAAGGGCTTTGCAGAGGCCCGCGTAGAGTACGGCGAGGACGGCGATGATCCCGGGCGCCGACGCCGACAGACGGTAGCTCCTGCCCGACACGAGAGCGGGAGCTGCTTCCGCGGGGCCCTCGGACATCCGGCGATCATCCCCAGCCCTACCGACGCTGTCAACGAGGGAGACGCCCGCGCCAGCGGACGAGCTGCTCGGCCAGCCGTTCGGGATAGCTATTGGGGAGCAGGACCCGTCGGTTCGCACGCTCCACGAAGCCCGTCTCCCAGCGCCCGTAGGCCGCGAGCGCGAGCACCCCCGCCGCGAGCACCAGCAGCAGCGCCGCCGATCGCGCCCGAGGGGAGCCGGCCCGCCCAGAAAGAAGCCGACCCCCGCCGACGAGGACCACGGCCAGGGCCCCGGCGAAGGCCGCGCGGTAGCCCGCCTGCACCAGCGCGGAGAAGTACCGAACCTCCACCCGGTGGTGCCCCGGGGGGACGCGAGCGCCGACGAAGCCGCCGTTCACCTCGAGGAGAGGGGCGCGGCTGCCGTCGAGCAAGAGGCGCCAGTTCGTGGTGGCGTTGGGGAAGGGTGTGACGAGGACGGCAGCCGTGCTCGCCTCGAGGTCGATCACCGCCAGATTCGGCGTCAGGGCGACCAGCCGGTTACCCTCGTTGAGGGCGGCGAGGGCGCTTCCGGAGGCAGGGGCCAAAGGCGGCGCGTCCGCACAGGCGGCGTCGGTGACGAGCGTCCGCAGCGTGCCCGTGTCCCGGCAGTTGGCTCCGACCCTCAGGAGGGCGAGAGCCTCGGACGTGGTCCCCGCGCAGGCCGTGCTCGGGGAGAGGTAGAAAGGGAGCAGCACGCCAACCTCGCGGAGGCCGGGCAGGATGGGGAGATAGCAGTTGGCCCGCCGCCGCGCGCTCTTGACGAAGCGCCCGTAGGCGACGGTGGCGGTGCCATCGAACTCCTCGAGGAGGGAATTGCTGGCCTGCAGGGGCGCCCTGGCGTAGAGCGGGAGGTGCTCGGCGGCCGCGAACTCCGCGAGAGCGGGGGTGCGCGGCCGCTCCTCGGTCCAGGTGCCGTGGCGCATCAGCATCCCGGTCTGGGCGAGGGAGGCGACGGCAACCAGCGCCGCCGTCGCCCGCGGGCGTCGCGAGTAGAGCAACCCTCCCGCGGCGAGGGCGCCACAGGTGAGCCAGAGCGCGCGGTGGACGGGAGACCAGAACCCGGAGAGGGAGGCCGCGCAGTACTGGTGGGTGGCCGCCCCGCCCCACGGGGAGCCGGGCCGGAGGGCGACGAGCGCGAGGCCCAGGAGGGTGAGACCCAGGACGCCGGCCGCGGCCGGCCGCAGGGCGGACCGCAGCCGCTCCTCCAGGGCCACCGGGGAGGCGGCTCGCATCGAGAGCGCGCTCGCGAAGGCAAGCAAGGGGAGCACGGAGAGCACGCGTCCGGGGACCCGGAGGAAGCCGAAGCCCGGCACGCGCTCGAAGAAGAACGGAAAGACAGGCGTGGCGGTGCCGAGGGCGTAGAGCAGCGGCCAGGCCAGGACGAGGAGCCAGGCGCGGCGGCCCCGCGTGCGCGCCAGGACGAGGAGCAGGACGAGGCCGGCGACCACGAGCAGGGTGGGGCCCGCGAACGCGGAGTGGACCTCGGCCGTCCAGGGGTAGACGAGGTTCTCGAGGAAGCCGCGAGGCTCCATCGCCCAGGCGGTTCCCCATTCGAGGTCCGCGCCCGCCACCCGCCGGTCGTTGACCGCCATCCACTCCCAGAGAGCGAGCGCGTGGGGCGCGGCCAGGAGCGCGCCCAAGGCCGCGGCCAGGAACGCCTCCCTTCCGCGACGCACCAGGAGGCGGGCACCGCAGCCGGCCGCGAGGAGCGCGGGGACGAGGAGGAGGGCGGCGAGGCCGGCAAAGGGCACCACCACCGGATAGCCACAGGTGACCAGGAGCTGGCCCGCCACCACGACCAGGGCGAGCAGGAGGCGTGACGGGGCCAGGACGTGGAGGGCGGAGAGCAGCACCACGGCATGGGCGTAGACCGTGGCTTCGAAAGCCGTGCCGTAGCGGAGGTTGTCGAGGGTGCGGAGATTGTAGACGGCCAGGAAGGAGATGACGTAGGCGGCGGGACGCGAGAGCCCGATCCCGCGCCGCCAGGCCGCGTAGTGGAGCCCCTGCGCGACCACGAGGAGCAGGAGGTGGCGCAGGGTGAACCAGGGCAGGGCCTCGCCGTCCCAGTAGCCGGGAAGCTGGCTCGTGAGCCAGGCCGGGAAGTGGAAGTACTGGGCGAAGAAGAGCCCGCCCACCGGGATGCCCCCGGTCTGGTGCGGATAGAACAGCGGCTCCAGTCCGACGGCGGTGTACGAGCGGAAGGTCAGCGCGCCCCGGGTTGGGAAGACCGTGTAGTCCCGCCCCAGGGTCTCGGGGCTCCAGAGCATCCAGCCGAAGAGGACGAGGGGCGGAAGCCCGAGGCCGGCTCCGAGCAACAGGCGCCGGCTCACGGCTACTCGCGTCGCAGCGCGTCCATGGGCTGGAGCTGCGCCGCCTGCCAGGCGGGGTAGAAGCCGAAGCCGATCCCAACTCCCAGGGCCATCAGCAGGGCGAGAACGAGCATGAGGGGCGCGATCGCGGTGGGCCAGTCCGCGTAGTGGTGGATCGCGAGCGAGCCGGCGACCCCGAGCACCGCGCCCAGCAGCCCGCCGGCGGCGGTGAGCAGCGAGGACTCGACCAGGAACTGGGAGGCGATGTCTCGCCGGGTCGCGCCCAGGGCCCGGCGGACGCCGACCTCGCGGGTCCGCTCCGCCACGCTGGCCAGCATGATGTTCATGATCCCGATCCCGCCCACGAGCAGGCTGATGGCGGCGATGGCCCCCGTGACCACGTTGAAGATGCGCTGGGTGCGCTCGCGCTGGCGGAGGATCTCACGGGGCACGATCACGTCGAAGGCGTCGCCCCCGGTGGTGCGCTTCAGGAGCGTCTTCACCACCTCGGCCGCGGGCCCCACTTCAGAAGCATCGCCCACGCGGAGCACGATCTCGTCGATCCCCTGGGGGCGCGGGTCGGCGCCCCGGTCGAGGGACGGCAGGGGGACGAAGACCGAGCGGTTCACGTCGCGGGTGCGGATGGGGCCCGGACGCCCGCGGGGCGCGGCCCGCCCCTCGAGCACGCCCACCACCTGGTACCAGTCGCCCCCCACGAGCACCCGCTCGCCGCGCGGGTCGCCCAGGGGGAGGACCGACCGGGCGACGGAGGCTCCCAGCACGGCCACCCGCTTGCGGTCCTGGACGTCGAGGACGGAGAGGAACCGCCCGCTGGCGACGGGCAGCCGGGCCGCGGCCTGATAGGCGGGGGTCGTCCCCACGATCGCGGCCTCGGTTTGCCGCGCTCCCGCCTCCACCGACAGCGCCGTCTCCCGCAAGGGCGCCACCGCGATCGCGCCGGGGACGACCTGGGCCACGGACTCCGCGTCGCGCAGGGTCAGGCCGGCCGCGGGCGGCGCCCCGGGCGCGCTCCGGCGGCCCCGCACG
>WNFT01000268.1_pt1 | contig 41289 bp, 32 predicted proteins | sample 5400191 | NCBI WGS metagenome assembly WNFT01 (sample SAMN13153359, study PRJNA577476) | soil metagenome | isolation source: 80 cm saprolite under Madrone tree | place: USA:California | collected 2016-06-14 | reverse complement strand
GCTCGCGCAGCGAGGCGCTCCGCTTCACCTCAACGTAGCGCTCCGGACTGACCTCCACGCCGGATACTCTGAGGAATTCGCGGATCACCCGGCCATGAAAGTACTCTTCGTAGGCCCAGCAGGAAAGAAAGGCCACCGCCTCGGGGTCATCGATCACACAGGTGCGAAGAATCGCGCGCAGGTAGACAATCGTGCTGGATTCCACGTCCATCATGTAGTGAAGGCACCGAACCTCGTCGTCCGTTAACGAATAGTTCCCTGCGGCGGAGAAATCGAATTCGGACAGATCCACTTTTTTGGAGTTGGTCAAATATCTTTCCAGATCGAAATTATTCACGTAATCATCCTCCCGTTCATGTCTACGGGAGGGTGGCGGGTTTTGGATGGGTTTTCGGTCTCAAATCACTGATTGGGAAAAGGCAGGAAACTTTCTCGAAACTTTGCGGACATCTATAAAGCGCACTACCGCCGCGTCTTCAACCTGTGCCGGTACTTGCTGAATTCGTTTGACGCGGCCGAGGATGCGACGCATGAGGTATTCCTGCGCGCGCAGCGCAAGCTGGAGAGCTACGACCCGTCGCTTCCCTTCTCGAGCTGGCTCCTGGGCATTGCCAGCAATCACTGCATCGACCTGTTGAGGCGGCGCGGAACGGAAAGACGCCTGTTCGAGCTGGAGGGTGCCGATTCGCCGGAAGCGCGGTCGGCGGGCCCGAGTCCGCTGGGTCAATTGCTGGCCGCAGAGCGGGGCGACGATATCCGCTCGGCCTTGTCGGAGCTTCCGGAGAAGTACCGTGTGCCGCTGGTGCTGGCATACTTCAACGAACTGAGCTACGACGAGATTGCCCGGACGCTGGGTCTGGCGAGGAATAACGTGGCGACATTGATTTTCCGAGGCAAGCAGCAGCTGCGGCAGAAATTGCAAAAGGAGAAACGAAGTGGCCTGTCTGGATGAATTCACATGCTCCGTTTACGCCGACGGCGAGCTGACGGAAGCTGAAGCGAGTCAGGTGGCCAAACACCTAAAGACTTGTGGGACCTGCTGTGAGATGGTCGAGGCGCTGCGCTGCGAAAACAGAGTGTTGGTGCAGTGCCTGCAGGACCTGGACGGATGTGATTGCCCGGCGGTCGCTGCGCCCGAAGGCAGCGTTGCGAGCCTGGCGAAGGTGGGGGCGTTCACGATCGCCGCAGCCACGGTGATTCGTGCGGCGCTGGGATTCCTGGGCAGCCTGGAATTGCCCGCGAGCCTGGAGTGGCTGGATCCGACGCGCACAGCGGGACAAATAAATCTTGCGATGAATGCGATCACGTACGTTCTCCTTGGAGGAGGTTCCATGGTGGAGTCCATTCTCAACAATGCGACATTGATTGCACTCAATCTGCTTGCCCTGATCGGCGTCGCGATGCTGCTTCGCCGGTCCATCGCGATGACTGCGATGCTGAGCGTGATCGTATTTCTGGCCCTGTTCTCTTCTTCCACTTATGCCCTTGATATCCGGAAAAGCGATGACGGGGTCATTACCGTGCCCCAGGACGAAATCATCGATGACACGCTGGTCGTCTTTGGAGACTCCGTCAACATCGACGGCACCGTGAACGGCGACCTCATCGCATTCGCACGCAACGTGAGTGTCCGGGGAATGGTAAAGGGAAATGTGATCGGCTTCGGCCAGCATGTCACCGTGGAAGGGATGGTCCAGGGCAGCATCCTTGGCTTCGGTCAAACCGTGCAAACCCGGGGCCACGTTACCAATAACGTTTACGGTTTCGGACAGAACGTCGGAATCGCGACTGGAGCGGAGGTCAGCGGAAATGCGGCCCTGTTCGGCAGCGAAACGGACATTGGCGGATCCATCGGTCATGACCTCTGGGCTTTCAGCGGCCGGACGGACGTGCGGGGCAATGTTCTGCACAATGTTAATGCGTACTCGGGACGCGTCACCGTGTCGGCTCCGGCGCGCATCGTCGGGAACTTGAGCGCGCGCGTTCCAAGGAACGACAGCGTCCGTGTCGAGCCCGGGGCCACGGTCGGCGGAAAAACCAACATTCAGGTCACGCCGCCGGCACCGAATCGGTTTGCTACATTCTCTTTCTATGTACGGCAAATCATCTGGCTTGCCGCAACTTTCGTGACCGGTCTCATCTTGTTCTGGCTGTTTCCGGCTCTCACACGCATCAACCTGGACTCGGCACGGGCGTTGCTGACCGCTGCCGGAATCGGATTTCTTGCAGCGTGCGCGACGCCCATTGCGGCGATCATCATTTGCGTCACGTTGATCGGCCTGCCGATTGGGCTCACCACGCTGGCGCTCTGGCTCCTGGGCCTCTACCTTGCGAAGATCGTGCTGGCCGGATTCCTCGGACGCGCTTTGCTCGGAGGACAGGGCGAGCAGCGCCCTTCTCCCGCATTGGCGTTGCTTGCAGGCCTGGTCCTGGTTCTGATTGCGGTCAATCTTCCGTTTGTCGGCGGGATCATCAATTTTCTGCTCACATTGCTCGGCCTTGGCGCGCTGATCATGACGGTATATCGAAGGCAAAGTCCGCAAACCGCCGTATGAAGAATCAGCCGCGGATTTCACGGATTACGCGGATGGCGCGCAATTAACGCCATTGATGCGTGCCATCCGCGTAATCCGTGAAATCCGCGGCTGATTCTTCATCCATCACGCCGCTTTGAGGTGGCGCGACGCCAGAATCTCGTCCGCGGCGCGATAACCCGTAGTAATCGCCCCATGGACGGTTCCGAAATGGCCATCGACGTTGGTCGCCTCTCCGGCAAAGAACAGCGTGTTCGCGACAGGTTCTGATAGAGCCCACGGCGCGCTCATTGCACCGACCGGGACGTAACTGTAAGCGCCGAGTGAAAACGGGTCGATTTGCCAGTCCGCTACTACATAACTTCGAAGTTCCCGCATCAGAGCTGCCGGCGATCTCTTCACGACGTGGGCCAGCGACGACACCGCAGCATTGAGAAGATCATCGTCATCCAGGCCCGCCAGCGCTTCGGCGGCAGTGCCTCCGGCCCAGCCAACCAGAACCGGCGAAACGACGGGACGCGTCGTCCACCACGTACGAAACTTCTGGTCCTGCGCATGTAGAAAAGCGAGATTGCTGATCCCATGGTCCTCCCAGAACGGGGATTGAAAACACAGGATCACTTTGATCACGTGGCCCATGACCAGTTGCTGCGCAGCATCCGCTTTGGCTGGAAGCGGCGGATTGAAGTTGACGATATTCGCCTGCAATACCGCCAGCGGCAAAGTGACAACAGCCTGCTCCGCTACGAACTGATTCACACGGACGTATCCCGGACGCCACTCGATATCGTGAACGATCGTATTCAGGTTAATGTCCGGCTTCGGCTCTCCTTCAAACGAGCTTAGCCAGCGCACCACGTGGTCATAGCCTCCAAGGATGCGATAAGGCGTATCGCCGGAAATTTCATCCGAGGCCTGTTGCGCGAGTCGAAGGGACTCCACGCTGATCCGGTCTGCGCGCGCTGCATTGAATCCTTCAACGAATCCGATGGCGGTACGCCTGGTTTCTTCGTCAAAGTCGAAACCGCGAATGAATTCGCTGAATGACACGTCCCGCTCAATCTTCGCGTTCTTTAACGTCTCGGCCACTTTTTCCCAACGCTGCCAGAAGTCGTTGCACTGTTGGACGACACCGCGTTCCGAGCACCAGTGATTGCCCTCCAGCGAGCCGAGCACAAGATTCTGATCCCGTACAATTTCCCAGATCTCTTCGGGCTGACCGTGGACAAATTCCGCCCCAAGTTCCATTGGGATAGGTAAAGTACGATCGCGCACGGTGTGGATGCGGCCTCCCAGCCTGTTGCGCGCTTCAAGAATGGTAACTTGCAGACCTGCCGCGGCTAGCTTCCTCGCCGCGGCCAGGCCGGCGACTCCGGCGCCGATGACAAGTACAGAATGCATGACTCCCCCCTAAAAGATTAGACTCTTTAAACTCTCGGAGGTGCCGATGACAGACAAACTATTGCTCATTCTCGACAAAGAAGCTCGACAAACCGACGCCGAAGGAATATGGCCCGCCCGGTCCATCCAGGCTCTGAGGGATTCCGGCCTGATGGGACTCACGCTGCCGGCTGACGCCGGCGGTGGCGGTGCCGGTATGCGGCAATTCGCTGAAGCCATCGAAAAAATCGCCGCGCATTGCGCCTCGACTGCAATGATCTATTTGATGCACGTCTGCGGCGCAAACATGATCGCCGCTTCGTCTTCGCCTCGAGGCGCGGAACTCGTAAAGACGATGACAGCGGGCAAGGCTGTCGCAACCCTCGCCTTCAGCGAGAAGGGATCTCGCAGCCACTTCTGGGCTCCGGTCAGCCGCGCTTCCTCGAACAGCGGCACCACCATCCTAAATTGTGAGAAGTCATTCGTAACCAGCGCCGGCCATGCGGACTTTTACGTGGTTTCATCAGGTGCCATCGGAGCGAAGAGCCCGATCGATTCAACGTTATATATCGTCGAGAAGAATGCTCCCGGGCTTGAATCGAAGGGCGCATGGAATGGCATCGGCCTGCGTGGAAATGCAAGCGGACCGATGTCCATCCGCAACTGTCACGTTGACGACAACGCCCGCCTCACAAACGAAGCCGAAGGGTTCAAGGCAATGATGGAAATCGTTCTTCCATGGTTTCAGATCGGAAGCGCTGCCGTCTCGATCGGAATTGCCGAAGCGGCATTTGCTGGGACGGTGGCGCATACCACCGGCGCCAGATTCGAACATTTGAACGAGTCGCTTGCCTCCGCGCTGCCGGGCATCCGCGCGCGCCTGGCGCGGATGCGGCTGGCGATTGATTCGTCGCGGGCGTACATCGATCATACGCTGTCACGGATCGAGAAGGGTGCACCCGATGCCATGCTTTTCGTTCTGGGTTCCAAGGCAACCGCCGCGGAAATGGCCCTCGCCGTCACCGATGAAGCGATGCGCGCCTGCGGAGGCGCCGCATTCAGCCGCGACCTCAGCGTCGAGCGGAACTTTCGCGACGCGCGCGCGGCTTCGATCATGGCGCCCACCACGGACGCGCTTTACGATTTCATTGGAAAGGCCGTTGCAGGTTTGCCGTTATTCTAGAACTGTAGCGGCGGTCTATGACCGCCGGCGCTCCGAAATTGCAACATCGCCGGCGGTCATAGACCGCCGCTACAGCGAAAGGAGAGTTCTAATGTCGAACGTCGTGAACGTCGGTGTGGTGGCTTACGATCCGAAGGTCGTGACCATATGGGAAGGAATAAAAGAGTACTTCGAGGCGAACGGTGTCCCCATGGACTTCGTTCTTTTCTCGAATTACGACGCGCAAGTGGATGCGCTGCTCAAGGGATGGATTGACATTGCCTGGAACACGAATCTGGCATACGTCAAGGTTCATCGCAGGACCGACGGGAAGTGCGGTGTTCTCGCCATGCGCGACACGGATGTGGGCTTTACCTCGAAGATCGTTGCGGGCGCGGGAACCGGCGTCGAAAACCTCGGCGGACTGAAAGGTAAACGAGTCGCATTTGGCTCTCGCGATTCAGGACAGGCGAGGATTCTTCCCGCTTATTTCCTCAAGCGCAACGGAATCGATCCAGCCAGGGATATCACGGCAATTCACTTCGATCTGGATGTGGGGAAGCATGGCGATACCGGAACCAGTGAGGTCGAAGTATTGAACTCCGTCATGAAAGGTGAGGCCCAGGCCGGCGCGATCGGGGATCAGTACTGGGCTCGCGCCCTTTCGGAGAACCTCGTCGATAGCGGGAAGGTCCGGGCGATCTGGACTTCGCCGGGATACTGTCATTGTAACTTCACCGTGCGCGACAAAGCCGGCGAGCAAAGATTCGCGCGATGGACGGACACCTTGCTTGCGATGGATTACAACAAGCCGTCGGACCGCAAGATCATGGACATGGAAGGCTTGAAGCGTTGGGTCCGCCCCGAACTGGATGGCTACAGGGCTTTATTCGAGGCCGTTGATGAGTTCCAATTTTTCGGTGCATAGCATCGACGCCCGGGACCTTTCGGCAACGAACGGCCTTTTGCTGCTGGTCACGCGCTCGCTCGACAAACTGAAGGCCGGCGAGATTCTCGAGATCCTATCGGATAATCCAGCCACCGAGCATGACCTGACCGCGTGGTCGCGGCTGACGGCCAATCGCTGGACTGGAACGACCACGTCGAACGGGCGCAAGTCCCATCGCATCGAAAAAGGCTCGGCGTTACGTGTCCTGACGGATCGTGAACTCGACTGGGGGAACCGGGCACCAATCGTGAATGGCCGGTTTGATACGCGCGACTGGCTTCTTGGCCATGCCGCCCGCATCCGCGAGACAGCGATACCGTCGGACGGCTTTGCACCGCGCGGCGCCGTTGTGGAAACCGGCAGCTCCGACTTCCCTTTCGATACGCTCGACCGGAATCAGGCATGGAGTGAAAACGCGGCAGAATTCTACGACCAGGCGACGGCCGGCCACTGGGACGGCTCGCGGGACATTCCCTGGGCTGAGCTCGTCCCCCTCGACGCTGAACTGGAGCGCGCCGTCTGCCAGCTGATGACCTTCCTCGCCGAGAATGAGTTCTCGGCGCTCTACGTTCCCGCCAAATGGATCGCCCGCATTCACCCTCACTTCGCCGAGACTGTGCTTTTCCTGTCCACGCAGGTTCGCGACGAGGCGCGGCACATCGAGGTTTTCGTCAAACGGGCGCTGGCCAACGGCGGTGGGCTTCAGTTTTCGTCGGCGTCGACCCAGACGTCGTTGAAAACCCTGCTCGATCAGGAAGACTTTCTGCAGGCAAGTTTTCTGCTCAGCGTTCTTGGCGAAGGGACGTTCCTGGATCTCTTACGATATATCGAGACACATGCGCCGGAACCGGCCACTCGCGAGATCGCACGGCGGACCCGAATAGACGAGACGCGGCACGTGCATTTTGCCCTGGATCACATCCGGAGCGCACTGCGTGTTGACGGATCGCTGAAGACGAAGCTGCAGCGGGCGATTGCTGAACGAGCATCGGTACTTTCAGGAATCAAGGGATTGAATCCCCTTGTCGAAGAGTCCCTCGTCATACTCGCGGCCGGGGGCCTGTCACCTGACCGGCTGCCTGCCGGGACCAAAGCTCGAGCCGAGCTCTATGACACCATGCATGAAAACCGCGTGCGCCGCCTCGTCGCCATCGGTTTTCGGGAACGCGAGGCAGAGGAACTCTCGACACTACACACTCCGAATTTTATGTAAAGCTACTGTAGCGGCGGTCTATGACCGCCGACACTTCGCGGCGCACAAGGAAGAACCGGCGGTCATAGAGGTCATAGACCGCCGCTACAGTCTAATCCAGGCGAATCGCGTAATCCGGGAAACAGTTCTCCGGATCGATCCCGTCGGAATCCAGAGTACTAAGGGGAACAACCGGTCCGGCCACCGGGCGGATAAACTTCGGGTCGAGAGCCTTCGCGATCTGGTCCTGCGCGTCTTCAAGATGCAAACGAGTGGCCCGGTCCGCCGTTTTCGGCAGCGCCTCCCGAATCGAAGCGCTCAGCGTGCGAAGTTCGCCGCGGAAGAACGCGCGCGCATCGTCGGTAGCGGGCAAGCGGCCGTTCAGGCGGTCGGCCATCGCGTCAACGAACAACCGCTGAGTGTTCCTCCGATACGCGTCGATTTTCACCTGAGGCGCGGCGAGCTCGCTCCAGATTCCCTTTCGGAGATCACCGAGGAAGTCCGTCGGCTTGTAAGCAGCTACGCCGTCGATCGCCTCCTGCTCGACCAGCCGCGAGAAACGCGCCGGATTCAGCACTGTGGTGAGGATGCGCTGTTGCGATATTTTCAAACGCTCCAGCACACCCGATGGTTCGATGCGGCGAAGAACGTCGGCATGAAGCGCAAACGCCGGCACTTTGAATGCATTCTCGTTCAGGAATTTCACGGCGGCCGCCTGTCGTTCCTTCTGCACCGTCACGAATCGCACGCCTTCCTGGCCCGCGTGCTTCTGCTGCGACTCAAAACCTCCAATGAGTGCCGCCACGTGATTCATTTCCAGTACCCACTGGCCGAGAAGCCGGCCATACACTTCCGCCAGATCGTTGTACGGTTCGCCGGCCTTGCCGGTGGTTGCGCCGAGCAGCATAGATCCAACACGCTCGAGATTCTTCATGCCATATGTCGTGGACTTCACCGCGTCGGCGTCGCCAACGGCCTCAGTCAGGTCGCCGGGATCGGAACCCTGCGCGCCGCTGGTGGAGAATCGCAGCCAGGGTGTTGTGTCCTGTTCGCGAGCCCAGCGGTCGAGCGTTGATTTCTCGTCCTCCGGCGACTTCGCTGCGGGAATCGGCGCATAGCCCCAGTGCGTTGCCCACTTGTCGTATGGCCCGATGCCCGGAATGAGGTCCGCAACATCGATGTGGTCTTCCGGCTGTGCCGGATAGTTGAAGCGCGAGTAATCCATCAGCGTGGGCGTATGTCCCATTTTCTTCACCCAGTCGCGGTCATGGATCTTGTCGGCGGGATACGTCGAACTGGCTTTCATGTTGTGCTGGAATCCAAGCGTATGTCCCACCTCATGAGCTACAACAAATTCCAGAAGCCTTCCCATCAAATCATCCGGAAGCGGAAGCTTCTGGGCGCGAGGATCCAGCGGAGCGACCTGAACGAAGTACCAGTCGCGAACCAGGTTCATCACGTTGTGATAGAGCTGAATGTCTGCTTCGAGAATTTCGCCGGTTCGCGGATCGTGGATATTGGGGCCGGAGGCGTTCTCGGTCGTTGAAGGCAACCAACGGATGACGGAATAGCGGGCGTCTTCCGGGCTCCAATCCGGATCTTCCTCCGGACCAGGGGCTTCCTTCGCGATGATGGCATTCTTGAATCCAGCTTCCTCGAATGCGGCCTGCCACGATTCAATTCCCTTCTTGACGTACGGAATCCACTTTGTAGGTGTTGCCGGGTCCACCCAATAAACAATCGGCTTGACGGGTTCCGATAATGCGGCCGCCGGATCCTTCTTCTCCAGCCGATAGCGCGTGATGTAACGGCGCTGCGGCGAGCGGTGCTCGTCCTGACCGTAATCATACTGCCGGATGGAGAAGTATCCGACGCGCTCGTCAAAGAACCTCGGAGTCATCGGCTTTTCGGGCAGCTTGACCATGCTGTAATGCATGAGAACGGTTGCGCTGCCGCCGCGCATCCCACCCGCAAGGAACGGATTGACCGGACCGGCCGGAGGATCGGTCGGCGCCGTGTACGTGTGTGTCGCTTCGACTTCGATATTCTGAGGGAACGATATAGCGCGGTCCAAGTACGATCGGGTGTTATCCATGGCGCGTGCCCGCAAACGAACACGCGCGCTGAATTCGGGTACGTCGCTTGTGAACAAGCGCGTAACTTCGATTACGGGCGCCTCGTCTTTGCCGACGGCTTCGACGTTGAAGGACATGATGATGGTGTCGTTATTCGCCGCTTCAACAGCTTTTGAGATCGGCTGGCTCTTGTCGGCGACGACGTCGTAGGTAACATTCTTAAGCAAAACCCGGTTATTCACCCGCTCCCACTTCACCACGCGGTTTCCGAGCGCCTGTCCACCCCAGCCCACACCCAGTGTGGTCCTGGCAATCTGGCTCACCCAGAGGAACTCCTTGCCGAGCTCGCTCGTTGGAATCTCGTAATAAACGCGTTCGCGGATGCGATGCACCGTGAAGATTCCAGGATCGCTTTTGGCCTCCTTCGTAATCACCTGGTCGTACGGCCTCGGCTCCTGCGGCTGGGCTCCCCGCGCTCCAGGACCGCCCGCGGGCGGAGCCTGCGCGTTGTCCTGGGGTGGCGCCGGCGGCTCCTGAGCAAAAGAAGTCGCGGCAGTCATTGCAAGGACAAGAAGTGCAACAGCAAAGGGTTTCATGGGTTCTGCTCCTCCAGATTATTTGGGGAAGCTTAGCATGGCCAACCGGGAATTTAATTTCACAAAAAAACCGGACCACTTCTGCCCGTCCATCGTCTAAAAATGCGGCTTACTGAATCGGCAACGTCAGATCAGGGGGTCTTAATGAAAACTTTGAAATCGAAGACGTCGACAGCGATCCTTCCACAGCCCGTTTGGTGTCACTACTGCTGTATTCGCATTGCGCCTTACGATTTGAAAACCGTTTCCCAGGGTAAGGACTACCATCGGGATTGCTTTGCGAAGGCTTCGCAAGGAAACGAGAAGGCCGGTCGTAAGAATTAATCACCCTTATGCAAAGCGTCCAGACATTTAGCGGGCCTGTCCGTCTACGCTAACATGACAGCGCTGATCCTTGGCCTGCTGCTCATGCAACAATTACAAGTCGCGCCCGGGCCGAAGCCTCCGCAGGACGCAGTTATGAACGCGCTGGTGATCCTCGAGGGCGTGGTCAACGAAACGGGGCGGCTGACGAATGTCCAGGTGATCCAGGGAGCGCCGCCATTCATTCAGCCTTCGCTCGACGCCGTGAAAGATTGGGAGTTTACACCTGCTGCCCGGCCGGAACATCAGAGTGTGACGTTTTTGTATCGAGCGCGCACAGTCCTGCCGGCTCAGCCCTACGAATTCGACGTTCAGACCAGATGCTGCGCTCTGCCCAAGCATATTGTCGATCCCGGATATCCAGTCAATTCCATCGGCGAGGGTTCCGTGATATTGCAGGTGCGGATCAACACCGGCGGGTCAGTGCAACAAGTGCGGGTGGTACGCCCGGAGCCATCTCTCACAGAGGCCGCCGTGAATGCCGTCAGGAAATGGAGATTCGCAACCGAAAGGCCTGCCACCGCTATTGTTGCGATCTCCTTCCTGCGACCCGTACTCTCCCAATAGGGCCTATTTGTTGCCTCTGAACAACTTGCTCTGCAGTTCCTGGGCTTTCTTCAAATGCTTCTCGAGTATCGGGAGCATGTCGGTCACGTATTCCTTCATGTCCGCGTTCAGCGCGAGCTGCGACTGATTGCGGAACAGTTCAATCGCTTTCTCGTGATCCGCGACCATCATGTTCACGAACTCCCGATCAAACTCGGCGCCCGACAAGCCGGCTACGCGATCAATCTCCTGTCTCATTTCCGGCTCCAGGGGCTGAGCTTGCGGGCCGTCATATTTTCTGGCCAGGTCGGTCAGTTTCTGGAGGCCTTCCACATGGTCGTCAACGATCATCCTGGCTAAACCGGTCACATCACCCTTTTGCTCCTTTCCCTGCGCCAGGCGCCCCAGCTCGATTTCGGCCAAATGGGCCTGCGAGGCTTTCATCGCAAAATCCTGCTCGGCGGGTGTGAGTAACGACTCCTTATCCTCGCGTGCCGCCTCGACCCCCTCAGGGCCGCGACGCCCGCAGGCGCTGAGACCTCCAAATGCCAGAAATAGCGCCAAACTCAAGACTAAAACGTGCCGATTCGTTTGCATAGTCACCTCGCCCTTCACCGGTAGCGCAGGAAAAGAATGATTAAAATGATGAGAATTAAAGCAACCGGGACATACATAAACCTTACAACTCCTAAGATCTCCTATCAAACATGGCGCATATAAACTGCCAAGCCGGGCGATAAAGACTGTTGATTGCAGTTCAGCGACTTGGGTAGGCTAGAACCCAGGGCTGGCAAGCGTCCGGGCCATGAAAATGGGTAAAATTTACCAAGAGAATGCGTATAGTTACCTACAACATCCACAAGGCCCGAGGCCTGGACGGCCGCGTTGCCATCAAGCGCATCGCTGACGTTCTGGGTGGCCTTGACGCAGACATCATCGCCCTGCAGGAAATCTTTTCGGGGGCCGATTCGCGGTCCCGGCAGGTCGAAACACTGGCCTGCACGCTCGGCATGAACGCCGCTTTTGGCCGCACACGGCATCACCGCGGAAGGCCTTACGGGAATGCAATCCTGAGCCGCTGGCCGATCCTGGATTCACAGCATATGGATCTGACCTGGGGCCACCGTACCCGGCGAGGTTGCGTGCGCGCCGACCTGAAGACGCCGAGCGGCACGCTGCATATCTTCAACATCCATATGGGAACAAGTTATTTCGAGCGGCGGCACCAGGTCCGGAGCTTCCTTTCTTCAAAACAGCTCCATGAGGACATTGAGGGTCCGCGCGTTCTCGTCGGCGACTTCAACGAATGGATTCGAGGGCTGACCACGCGCATGCTTTCGGAGAAATTCGAGAGTCTGAACATGGCCCTGCATGTCCGGAAACGCCGCAGCTACCCGGGATTTCTGCCCCTGCTTCATCTCGATCACATCTACTTCGAAAGACCGCTGCACATTCAAACGGCTGAGCTCATCCGGACGCGCCTGGCGCGAATCGCGTCGGACCACCTGCCGCTGGTCGCAGCGTTCGGATGGGAACCGGCCTAGCGCCGGACGAACGCCTCGGCTTCAGCAAGCGTGTTGAAGATACTGAAAATGTCTGTAAGACGGATGCGCTCCCAGAGCGCGCGGACTCTTGCGGTGGGATGGACGAAAGCAACCCGGCCGCCGGCTTTGCTGATGGACGTGTAGGCGCCGATCAGTTCGCCACAGCCGGAGGAATCACAGTGTGGAACGTCGCTGAAATCGAAGATGAATCCTTTCACTCCGGCGCGAAGCAGGTCTCTCACGTTTTCGCGCAGAGCCAGCAATGACTCGTCGTATATGAGTTTCCCGGAAATGCTGACGATCGCGATTCCGTCTGTTGTCTGAGATATCAGGCGCACGGTTCGGGAGTTTGAAGGGGCGCCGCCGCGGCAAGGACTGCCGCGGCGGCTACTGCTATTACGACTTTCACTTTGCTGCTAATGCATTCTCAATGGCGCCGGTCATCTGGCGCGAAAGCGGTTCGATCTCGGACTTGAATCGGGCGATGACTTCGCCATTCCGTCCGATCAGAAACTTCTCAAAGTTCCAGGCCACGTCACCGGAAAACTTCGGCTGGCCTGTCAGGAACTTGTAGAGCGGCGCCTGTCCGGGACCCTTGACGACAATCTTCGAAAACATGTCGAACTCAACGCCGTAATTCTTCTTGCAGAATTCGGAGATTTCGGAATTCGTTCCCGGCTCCTGGGCGCCAAACTCGTTTGCCGGAAACCCGAGAATCTTCAACCCTTTACCTGCATACTTCCGGTGCAGTTGCTCAAGTCCCTCGTACTGTGGCGTGTAGCCGCACTGGCTGGCTACATTGACCATCAGCACAACGTCGCCTTGATACTTGGACAGGTTGACGGGCTTTCCGTCGATGCTATTCATTGTGAAATCTAACGCAGCAGGCACTTTCGTACTCCCTGTGGGTTTGGTTTGCGGGCTGGCCACGAGCGCCAGCACAATAGCCATGACAAGTTTCATCTCAAATTCCTCCGTGGAAACTGATGAATTATACTCTCCTCCATGCCAAACAAACTGAATCGTCGACAATTTGTAGCTGCAGGCGCCGCCGCTGGAGTGTTTGCGAGGGGACCACAGGTCATTACGCGCGGTGTGAAACCGGTCGTGGTGGCCGCCGGCAACGGGAACCGCTCGAAGGACTCCGCAGGGCTGACCTGCGTGGCCAAAGCTTTCAAGATGATTACCGAAGGCTCCGATGTGCTGGACGCCTGCATCGCCGGTGTCAACATCGTCGAGCTTGATCCTGAAGACACCAGCGTGGGCTATGGCGGCCTTCCCAATGCGGACGGCGTGGTGCAGCTCGATGCTTCCGTCATGCACGGCCCCAGGAAGAGCGGCGGCTCCGTGGCATGCCTCGAAGGAGTTCGCACACCGTCGCTGGTAGCAAAGAAGATCATGGATGAAACGGACCACGTCCTTCTCGTCGGTAAGGACGCGCAACGTTTCGCCCGCCTCATGGGTTTCACCATCGAAGACGATCTCAACACTCCGAAGTCGCGCGATCTCTACCTGGAGTGGAAACGCCGCACCGATCCCGAACATTACCTGAATCCAAAGGACCGTGCAGAACTCAGATATAAGGTGGCGCTCGAGATGGTGGCTGAAGGCAAGATCGACCCGGACCACTTCCACGGCACCATCAATTGCAACGCAGTCAACTCCAAAGGCGAAATCTGCGGAACGACCACGACCAGCGGCCTGGCCTGGAAAATTCCCGGCAGGGTCGGCGACTCGCCGATTTTGGGCGCAGGTCTATATGTCGATGGGGAGGTCGGAGCGGCAGGATCGACCGGCCGGGGTGAAGCCAATTTGTTAACCCTTGCATCGTTTCAGATAGTCGAATCCATGCGGCAGGGGATGCACCCGAAGGACGCGGGAATGGGCGCGCTCCGGCGAATCAAGTCACAGACCATCGCGAAGCGGCTACTGAACCGGCGCGGCGAACCGAACTTTAACGTTAACTATTACATCGTGAACGTGAAAGGCGAATACGCCGGCGTCACTATGTACAATTCGAACGGAATGTCGAGTTTCGCTGTCTGTAACGAGAAGGGTCCTGAAAACGTCAAACTGGAGGCCTTGCTCAATGGGTCAGCGAACGATTAATCGAATGGTGCTGTGTTGTTTGTGTTTGTTGTGGGCATTTCCCGCATTGGCGCAGGACAAAACAGCACCAGTCTGCTCTGCCGAGATTCAATGCACCAATTGCAAACCCATCGTCAATGCGGGCGACGTGCTTTACCTGAACTTTTTCAGCACTGTAAGCCAGCCATCCGCTTGCCTTCCCGCGGATATTCGCGTCTCGGCCTCGTTCTATGACGCTGAAGAGAACCTTATCTGCAGCGGCATCATTGGGGACAACATCACAACCCAGGGATTCAACATTCAGAACATCAACGTGGAACTGCGGCCGAACAGCGTTTTGGAATTCGTCAGACTTCGCACCCCGTTGATACCGCCCGCCAAACGGCTGTTGTGTATGAACTTAGATGGAAATGCCGAAGTCTCACAGGGGGAAATCGCCAAAGCGAATTCCCTGCGGTTGCGCTTAACCGTCCTGCCAAAGAATGGCGGTTTGGCGACAGCAGAGTGCCGGATCAGTCTAGCCCATTAGAGCTACAGCACTTTGGAACATAACTTGCTACAATAGGGCCATGAAATTGAAGGAGCGGTTATATCGTTTTCGCTCATTCTGGATTTTTCCTCTGCTCGCGGTTCTTCTCCTGTACGTCACATTCCGTAGCGAAACGCAGGCACGATTACTAAATCTGGCGTGGTTGTTTCCTCTCGGGCTGCTGATATGGAGCCTGCTCGAATACGGTTTGCACCGGTTCGTTTTCCACATTCGCTTCAAGGTGCAGAATCCGAGGCTGCGCGACGTTCTGAACGCATCGCACCTCGGCCATCATGCCGCACCTCGCGATCCCACGAAGTTGCTGGTTGACCCGCTCTACGGACTTGCAATCTCCGCGGCTCTCTTTGGCCTGCTCCTGATCGCATTTGGAGACGCTGCACGAGCGGTTGGTGCGATGGTGGGAGTTTGGGCTGGATTTCTTTACTACGAAGCCGTCCATTACCGTGTGCACATGAACCTTCCAGGTTCGGGTCTGATCGCATGGCAACGGCGCGCACACTTCTACCATCACTTCACAAATCGGGACAGATGTTTCGGAGTGACAACGCCGGTGTGGGATTACGTCTTCAGAACAGAATTGCCACGGTCACGGCGATAATCATCGCGACTGCGATGACAAGTTTCAGGACGATCCCCGCCATCCGCCCCACAAACGTTCCCCATCCGGCGGCCAACGCACTGTGCCAGTCTTTGCCGTGCGTGCGCTCGTAAGCAACCACGATCAGGAACGCTCCGGCAAACCCGCCGGCTACCGGTCCCAGCGGCCCCAGAACGACGGCCAGCGGGCCGCCGATGAGGATGGCTCCGAGAAGGCCGCCCAGGAAAGAAAGCCACATCGAAGCGGTTGACGCGCCGTAGCGGCCCGCACCGAGAGCGGTGAGCCAGTTGTCGGCGGTTTCGGAAATGATCGTGAGAACGCAGAGGACAATGAAAAACGGAATGCCGATAGCGCCGGAGAAGTTTGTGGCGAGAGCATACAGGAAGGTGGAAAGCAGAATGATGACCGTGCCGGGAAAGCCGAAGGGAATGGCGATGAGGCCGAGGATCAAGCCGACGTAGAGGAGGATGAGAGCGAACGCATTCACTTCCTCGGAACCAGCATCGCCCGCAATCCCTCATACGCTTCCGGCGCCTGTTTGTTCAGCCATTCGATATGTTTCGCGGCAGCCTTTTCAAGGTTGCGGTACAGCGTCGGATTTTTCCGGAGGCGGCGAAGATCCGCAACAAGGTCTTTCATCTTTTCCCAGACCAGCAGCATTTCCATGCTGTTCTCAAAGAACAGTTCTTCATTCAGCACACCGCGAACGACGAATGACGCGGCCATGTCCCAGTAGGTACTCACCATTCGGTAGTAGGCATTGTGATCGCTGCCGTGCGGATACTTTTCCATCGCTTCCCCGACGGAACCGGCCGAGAAATTTCCGATGAACCAGGCGCGCGCGGTTCGAAGCCGTTCTTCGCGCCGCATGTCGTAAAGTTTCAGGAGAAGTTCAGCATCCTGGTAAGTCGATTGAGTCATGATTTACTCCGAGGGTACGGGCCGCCCCTTTGTTAGTTTGTAGGCGATCTCTTTGGCTTCCTTGAGTTGTTCTTCCAGGGTCGCGATCCGTTTCTTTGTCCGGCGGCGCTCCGCTTCCCACTCTTCGGCCGCATCCTGTTGCCTGCGCTCCAGGCGCGATCGCAGGCGGTTTGCTTCTTCGAGCTTGTCTTCAAACTGTGACTGCAACTCCGCGCTGACCTGTTTGCGCGCCGATTCCTGCGCCTCTGGAATCGCCTGTTCAAGCTGTTCGACACGGGCATTCAGGCGCAGGCGCTCTGTCGCCAGCTCACCGGTGAGAGCCTGGATTTCCTGCTCGAGCCGGTTACGCTCCCGGTTCGAGTCTGCCAGTTTGGGTTCGTACTGATTGCGCATTTCCTGGAAGATTTCGCTGCGCATGCTGTCTGACGTGCGTTGCAACTCCAGTTCGAGCTTCTTGAGTTTGAGATTGAGCTGATCGCGCTCGGTTTCCCACTGGATCTTCGCGTTCTCGTAATCCGTTTCCCACTGCTCCGCTGTCTTTCCCGGCGGGCCGCCGGCCGAACCTGGCGGCAGCTTTCCCAGCTTTTCGAGAACGGCGCGCCGGGCAGCTTCTTTCTTTTCGTTGGCAAAAGCGCCGCTGGACATTTTCTTGAGGCGCTCGATTTCCGTGGTCAGGCGTTTGCGCTCTCCGTCCCACTGTAGCTGCCATTCCTGTCTGGCTTCGGCCACGCGGGCTTCCACCTGTTCGCGAACAGCCATTGCTGTTCGCGCGGGATTGTTGGAGCGCTCCATGGCTTCGACGATCCGGCCCTGCATGCTCGCGATCTCGGCCTTGAGATTGTTCCGCTCTGCCTCGAACCTCTGGTTTGCATTTATCATGTCCAGTTCGAGTTGCTGGCGAGCACGCATGGCTTCTTCGAGCTGGAATCGAATCTCGGACTGCATCTCATCGGAGATCTGCGCCCTGGCACTCTGCCGGGCGCGCTCGGCCGCTTCCTCGAGCTGTTCGATTTCCGCATTCAGGTTGCGGCGCTCAACTCGCCATTGATCCCGGGCGTTTTCGAATTCTTCCTCGAGCTGGTCCTGCTGGCGCTTCAGTTCCTTGAACTTTTTCTCGTACTGCGCCTGTACTTCCTCCACCAGCTGTTGAGTGGCCGAAGCGGACCATGCGACTGCGTAGAGGTCGATCGGTTCATCTTTACCTTTGAGTTCCGCGCGGCCCATTCTGGCGCATTCGAAGCCTGCGGATTTCGCGGCGTCGAGCAATGCATCGGTGATGAGAATCTGCTCCGTCTGAGCCTGATGCTGGACACGGGATGCGGCGTTGACGACATCGCCGAATACATCGCCTTCCTTGAGAAGACCAAGGCCGTAATGCAAACCCACGCGGATATGAATCTGCTCGATTTCTTCGCGCCCCTTACGGTCTTCTTCGAGCGCCCGTTGCATGCCTACGGCAGCTTTCACCGCAGCGACCTGGTCTTCAAAGCAGGCCATGATGGCGTCGCCAATCGTTTTCACGATACGGCCGCCTTCGCCTTCGATGACAGGAAACAAGATGCCGTTATGGCGATTGATCATCGCCATGCCTGCCAGGTCACCTTTCTTTTCGAAGTAGGGCGTGGATCCTTTGATATCACTGAAAAGGATCGTCACGGGCGTGCGCATCTTCTCGAGTTCCTGATCCGCAATGGCCCGCGCTTCCAAGAGTTCCTGGAGCTTATCCTTATCAGTGCTCATCATTCATCCCGAACATCCCGAAGGTCTTTTGCACACGTATATACTTTAAAACTATAACAAAAGAACCTTACAGAAATCGTTGGATTCCCCGCTCGACATTATTGGAACAGCAGACTCAGCGGCTGGCCCCCGCGGTCAAAGAGATACATCGTCCCTGATGATACGCGGCCAAAAAGGATGAACTGAACGTTATACCCCCCACCCTCTGCAAAATGCGGGATGAGCAATTCCGAGCTTGTGACGGCGGCGGACTCATCAACGGGTGTCGTCGTAGTCACCAGGAACTCGCTGCGCTGATTGGTTCTGCCGCGCAGACTGGTCACAGCAACGGGTGCAGCCGACGTAATTCGAAGCACGCCCTGAAACGGAGCTGCCAGCGATGCAAATCCGGGGATTTCTCTCAGGAACAGCGAGGTTTGACCATTCGCAGGAATATTGAGCTGGCCGGACAAGCCCGTCGAGCTGCCATCCGCGCGCGTCAAGGCCAGATTCACGGTTATGGGGCTCGCCGACGGATTCGCAACCGCAAGTCCGGTCTCGACCGCGCCTGACTTTTCCACGTAAAGTTGAAATGCCGTGCCATTCCTCAATGCCGGAACACCCGCTTCAGTCACCGTCGTGTCCACGGGCTTGTATGTAAAAATAGCGACCGCGGAAGGCGCGGTCGTCGTCGTTGAAACCCGCACCGAGCCGGTCTGGACAGTCGACGCCGTCCCCGCGGTCGGGATCCGCGTGGTGCCTCGCGGCCCTATCGCGTACGGCGACGCGCTGATGGTCTGGCCGTCCGCGCCAAGAAACTGGATCGTGCCGCCGATCGGGCTGTCGCCAGGATTCACCAGTACTACCTGAGTGCGCCATCCACCACCATCCGCGAAATGAGCGAGCGTGATGGTCTCACCTCCCGTGGCCCCGACCGAAAGAATCGGCAACGTCGTCATCAGGAACTCCGAGCGTTCATTGGTGAAGCCACGAATGGCGATTGCAGAAACCGCAAGGTTTGACGAAAACGTGAAGGTACCAAGTATCGACGTGGCGCCGTTGACGGGTGCGAACGGTGCCTCGTTCAAAAACGCGGCGATCTGATGGCCTGCGGGAATCGTCGTTGTGTTTGAGCCGAAATTATTGCCGTTGGAATCCGTGAAGAAAAACGAAATCGTCGCGGCCCCGGTGTTCGGGTTCGCAATTGCGATGCCGGTGTTTACCGCACCGGCCACTTCTGCGAACACACGGCCCGACTGGATCAACGGCGAGGCCGGCACCGACGTCTCCGAAACAACAATACCGCGCTGCTGAAGTCCAAAGATGGCGATACCCGATGGCAAGGGGCTCACCTGGCTGGCTTGAATCCGCGCATAACCTGTGGTCAAGGCGCTTGCGCTGCCCGGCGTTGACGCCACAAACGCACCTCGGTCGGGCGTCGAGAAAGAGCGTGCCGATGCCTCACGGGCATCGGGATTCGTCAGCCGCGAAATCGTGCCCGACAGGGCCACAACATAGATCTCGCCGGCCTCATCTTCACCAAAGGACGAAATATCCAGTGTTGTATCGAGGAGAACGGTTTGAATCCCGTCCCTCAGCATGAAGATTTCACCCGAGCAAAAGTCCCCGTAGACGTACGCGCCGTAGGGCAGGCTTGCCTGAGTGCCTCGATAGACGTAACCGCCGGTAATCGAGCACCGGCCCGAAACGTGGTCGTAGACCGTAATGGGCGGTATGAAACCGGGCGTGCTGCATGATGCAGGACCGAGATTCGTACAGCGGGTGCCTTCGAACACGCGCCAGCCGTAATTGCCACCGTTGTTTACAATGTCGACCTCTTCCCGCACGTCCTGCCCGACATCACCCACATAAAGCTGGCCGGTGAGCCGGTCGAACGAAAAGCGCCATGGATTTCGCATACCGTAAGCGAAAATTTCATCGCGTCCGGCCCGGCCGACGAACGGATTCGATGACGGCGGAGTTCCAATGTGATCGACATCGATTCGAAGTATCTTCCCAAGAAGTTCTTCGATGTTCTGCGCGCGGTTCTGCGGATCGTTGCCCGAACCGCCATCTCCCATGCCGATGTAGAGAAAGCCGTCGGGTCCGAACTCCACCATGCCGCCGTTATGGTTCTCGTAGGGCTGTGGAATGGTGAGCAGAATGTTTTCGGTGGTGTCTGCCACGTTAGGATTACCCGTCGATACCCGGTATTCGGCGATGATCGTCGCGCCATCGGGCCGGCGGGTGTAGTCCACGTAGAAACGTCGATTCGTCGAGAACTGGGGATGGAACGCCAGGCCCAGCAGCCCCCGTTCACCGCCGGATAGAACCCGGCTGCTGATGTCTAGGAATAACGACGTGGTGCTTGCGCCTGGCTGAAGCACTCGGATCCGTCCCGGCTGTTCGATGATGAACCGCCGGTTCGTCCCATCCTTCGCACTCGTGAAGTACAACGGTTGGTCTAGACCGCTGATCACCGGCTGCAGCACCAACCGCGTCGTCTGCGCGGACGAGACAGTCGCGAGACACAGAGATAAAACTGCCGCTCCCCAAATTCGAAATCCGCCATGCAGTTGGCCCAAACTCCCTCCTTTGTTATGAAGAATCAGAGGAAATAGCCGCGAATTACGCGAATTACGCAGATGGGCGCGTCAAGGAATGTTTGATGCGCCCATCTGCGTAATTCGCGTAATTCGCGGCTATTCCTCTGATTCTTCGTGCGTGACCAAAAAACATTCTATCGAATCGGCAAACTCAACGGCTGTCCTGATGAAGCGAAAAACCGAAGCGAACCGGAGGAGGATTGGTCCGCAGACCCGTTGAAGAGAATGAACTGTGTCGTGTATCCGCTGCCATCGGCGAAGTGCGGAAAGAATTGTTCGCTGCCGGAAGCTGGCGTGCTTTCGCTGTTCGGCTGCGTTATCGTGATCAGGAAATCGCCTCGCTCGTTATAGCGGCCGCGCAGACCAACCACCGAAATACCTCCGGGAGATGCCGTCGATACACGCAACACTCCCTGGAAAGGGATTGGCAGGGTTGTGAAGCCGGCAATCTGCCTCAGAAACTTCGCGATGATGCCGTTGGCCGGGACTGTCTCGACGCCGGTCAAACCTGTAGATGTTCCCGAAAGCGTTGTGAGTTCGAAATTCACCGTCACGGAACTCGACGAGGAATTCGCGATCGCAATTCCTGTCTCAGCCGAACCGGCTTGCTGCGCGCTGAAGTTTCCGGATGATTCGGCATAAAGCCGCCATGCCATGCTCGCACGGAACGCAGGCACGCCGGCTTCTGTCACGGTAATCCCACTTTTCCGGTAACTGAAGATACCCAGACCCGAAGGCGTGCGGTTCGTCGCGTTCGGAACCATTCGGACGAATCCCGTTCGAATCGGACTGGTGGTTCCGGCGGTGCGGAGCTTGCTGGAACTTCGCGCGGGAATGGAATACGTGAACGACGTTCCGGTCTGGGCGGCGATCGTGACCGTGTCTGTAAACTGAATCGATCCGGCCATGGCGTCGTCTGTTGGGTTGACCATGACGATCTGCGTCGTCCAACCGTCCCCGTCGGCGAAGTACGGGAACACCAGGGTTTCGTTACCTGCAGCGACGGAAAGATCTGCAACCGGAAGCGTGGTCATCAGAAACTCGCCACGCTCGTTTGTCAGGCCGCGTATGGCGATGGCCGCCACCGGCGCAGAACTCGTGAAAGTAAATGTGCCGTTCCCTGCTGGACCGCTGTTGAAAGGCGGATCAGTGAGAAAACGCGCTGTTTGAGAGTTTGCGGCGAGCGTAGTTGAACCGCTACCGGAATTCGCGCCGCTCTCATTCGTGAAGTAGAAGTTCAGCGTTACGGCTGAGCTGTTCGGATTCACCAGGGCGAGGCCGGTATTGACGGTGCCTGAAATTTCCGCGTAGATGCGTCCCGCGGAGATAAGTGAAGAAGCCGGAACGGCCGCCTCGCTGAGCAGTACTCCCGCGGGCCTGTAGCTGAAGATTGCCAACCCCGAAGGTCCGGCGCTGCCCGTAGCGGGCTGAATGCGCGCGTAGCCGGTGGCAATGCCGGTGGAGCCCCCGAGCGAAGTGATAGACCTTCCTGCGCGCGCCGCAATGGAATAGGCAATGTTGCTGGTGTCCGCAATCTTCGCCACAAACGCATCGAGCATGCCGGGACGAGCCGAGGTGACGGACAGTGTCGCCGAAAGGTTGCTGGATCCTGTCTGCCCGACAACGTAAGCGTTGCCGCTCGAATCCACGGCGATGCCCCTTCCGAAATCGTTGCTGTCACCACCCAGATACGAGGCGTAGGCTTGCACTGTAGCCGAGGAGTCCAATTTGGCAACGAACGCATCGGACACAGCACCCGAGCCGCCGCCGAAGCCCGATTGCAATGAGCTCACCACGGGAAAATTCGTGGAACTCGTGGTGCCGGCCACGTAGATGTTGCCGGACGAATCGATGGCGATGGCATTTGCCTCATCGTCGCGATATCCACCGAGGTAGGTCGAGAACGTCAGGCTGCCCGCCGCGTTCCACTTCGCCACAAACGCATCCGAGCCGCCCACCGAGGCCGCGTAAACAACGGTCGACGTGGTTTTATCCACCACCAGAGAGGTCAGACGTGCTGAATAAAGTCCCGTTCCAGTCCACGCAATTCCGTTGGAGCTCTTGTAGACCCGGCCCGCATTCGCTTCACCGACACCGGCATAAAACGTACCCGTCGTGGCATCGATCGTGATTGCCGTCACTCCGCTCGCGCCCGGCAAACCCCCGCTCGCAGGGAACCAGAAATTGCCGCCGTTTGTACTGCGGAAAACTCCGAAGCTGTTTGTTCCGGCGAACAGCAGGTTGGGATTCCTGGGATCGAGGACGAGCGCATTGACATCCGAGTCGAACAGGCCGGAACTTGCCGCCGTCCAGTTCGTTCCACCGTTGGTTGTCTTGTAAATGCCAGTGCCGGTTGCAGCATAAAGCGTAGCCGGAGTCAGCGGATCAATGACGAGGGCGCTTATGTCCGAACTCGGAAGGCCGCTGCTGATCGACGTCCAGCTCGATCCGCCGTTGGTGCTCTTGTAGGCGCCGCTGTTTTCAGTACCCGCGTATACATTTGCGGGAGTGATCGGGTCAACCGCGAGAGCGGTTACGGAGACCATGGTGAGCGGAGTCGCCGACCAACTCGTACCGCTGTCGGTGGTCTTGAAAACACCTGCGGATCGGGTGCCGGCATAGATCGTTGCCGGAGCGACAGGGTCTGCGGCGAGGGCATGAACGCGCGCGTCGGTCAAACCACTGCCGGCAGAGGTCCAGGTGACCCCGCCATTTGTACTCTTGAAAACGCCGCCGGCGACTTCATCGTCGGCTCCGGCATACAGTGTGGGCGGCGTCGTGGACGCTATCGCCAGCGCGTAAAGCGCACTTCGCGTGATTCCGCTTCCAATTCCGGTCGCACTCCAGTTCGTCCCCGCATCGACCGTGCGAAAGGCCGGCCCGCCGCCAAACACGCTCTGAATGACGCCGGATGTGGTCGTGAAATCGATCGAGGATGTTTCGCCTGCGACATACGCGTTGCCCGCAGCGTCGACGGCTATGGCATTGCCACTATCGTCCCGGGTACCGCGAATGAATTGCGAATAAACGGACGCCGTCCCCGTTGCGTTCAGCTTTGTCACAAATACATCGGTGCCCGTGGTGGCCGACGACGGACTCCTGCCGGTGATGTAAGCGTTGCCCGACGAGTCCACCGCTATGGCCCTCGGTTCGGTTGTCCCGGCACCGGCGCCAAAATACGTTGAATAGACAACTGCGCCCGAAGGACTGAGCTTTGTGACAAAGCCTCCGGCTGTGCTGTCCGTGGAAAATGCTCCGGCCGTTGTCGTGAAATTTGTGGATGTGGTCTGTCCGGTGACGTACGCGTTACCAGCCACGTCGACGGCAACGCCGTTAGCCTCATCATCACCGGTACCGCCGAGGTAAGTCGCATACACGAGCGCCGAACCCGCCGCATTCAGCTTTGCGATAAACGCATCGCGGCAGGCTCCACCGGATGCGACGTTACACGTCCGCCGGATTGCGCCTGCGGTTGTTGGGAAGTCACTGGTCGATGCCGTCGAGCCTACGACGATGACGCTTCCGGAAGAATCCAACGCGATCGAGTTTGCATCGTCGTCATTGGTTCCTCCGAGATAGGTCGAATACACCAGCGTGTTGCCGGCAGGATTCAATTTGGTAACGAAGGCGTCGCTGAGTCCCAGATCAGGATCAGGAGTGCCCGCAGCCGGCTGAAAAGGGCTCGCTGTCTGGAAGTTCGTGGACGTGGTCGATCCGGCGATGTAGACGTTTCCTGACGCGTCAGTTGCGATCGCGCGGCCGTCGTCATCGCCGTCGCTCCCGCCGACAAAAGCGAAGTAGCTGAGGCTGGGATCGATGATGAGAGACGCCGCAGGATCGTAGGCTCCGATCTCGAAGCCGACGGTATTGGAGGACAGCATTCGATATCCGCCTTCAATGTCGCGCCGAGAACCGGCGATCTCCTGATACACGACGGGCTTCTTCTGGATAACCTCAGAGTCATTGGCCCGAAGAATGAGGTTTCCCTCGGCGTCGAGCATCAAGCCTTCTGCGCCATCGAACCGCATCGCGATGGAGCCAGGGCGCGCACCGGGTTTCACAACGAAGTCGTATTCCAACTGCGACTGGTTTCCGTAGTAGACGAGATCGATTCCCGGGTAGACGCGCTCGTATTTCACGCGCGCGTACGTCGGAATGTTCCTTAGAGAAAAGCCGCCGCGAAGGTAATGGACCTTGCCTGCCTGCTTCTCCTCGGCACGGATCACAGGCTTCGGATTGGCGTTCGCCAGCGTCGTTGTCAGAGAAAACCCGTGCCTGCCGCGCCGCAAGAGCAAGCGGTTGCCCTCCGGCGTCAGCAACAAATTGTAACCGTGACCTCGCGCGAGGAACCGCACGTCGTCCGGCGCCTGGCCTTGGTTCTCTTCGAAGGATAGATTCAGGGGGCGCACCGTGGTATCGCTGGACCGCGTCGCACCGGAAAAGAGCAGCAGGAATCCGGCCAGAGCCATTTTCAAGTGCTTCATAACTGTAGCGGCGGTCTATGACCGCCGACAGGCATTGATTCACCGAAAAACCGGCGCTCATAGAGCGCCGCTACGGGTGCTCTACTGGAACAACTCGACAATCGGCGTCCCTACGTACGCCGTTGTCGTCGGGATGTACTCAAAGCCGCGGCCGAGCGGGTCGTCATGTTTGACTGTCGTGTAGTTGATGCCCAGAGCCGAATAGATGGTCGCCGCGACATCCTCGGCGTACACCGGCCGGCCCGCGGACCATCCGGGATCCTCAACGTACGCGCCATCGGTTGTGGTCTTTCCGAGCACGCGTCCGGGACGAATACCGCCGCCGGCGACGAGCGCGGAGTGCACGAAGTAGTGATCCCGTCCTTGAGCTGCCGTGATGTTTCCGACAGTCCGCCCGAATTCGCCTTTCACTACGATCAGGGTTTCGTCCAGCAGCGCCTTTCCCTGCCCCGAGCCGGGCATTGTTGCAAGATCCGCGATAAGCGCCGCCAGGCCGCTATCCAATGACCGGGCAGGACCAAAGATGCCGCCATTGGGCGCAGCATAAATGTTGGTGTGATTGTCCCAGCCACCAAGGTTGATCTGAACGAATCGCGTGCCCAGACCCGACTGAACGATATTGCGGGCCGTCGCGCAGGCGTTCCCGAAGGCGCTGTTTCCGTACCTCTGCTGGTCGGCAGTACTGAACCGAAACGTATTTGTCACGTCGGGGTCGTACATCATCTGCCTGGCGGAAGAGTAGAAATCCGCCATCTCCTCGAGCTTGGTTCCATAGCTGGAAGGCAGATTCCGCAGGGGTGCGTCCGACGCGAGCAGCATGTCGTACCGCGAGCTGAAGCTTGCCTGGCCATCCGGATTCGTGAGGTTCTGAAGCCCTCCCGGTGCCGGCGTGACATCGAAAGGAGCGTACTTCCCCGACAAATATCCATTTTGCGCGAGGGCTCCGCCCCCATTCAGGGCGATAAACCCAGGAAGCTTCTGAGCTGACGTCCGTTGAGGCTCCATCTCCAACGCGACGACGCATCCGACATTTGGAGCGATCTTTCCCGTCGCGCTCGCCGGATTGCGGGCAATCTGTGTCCAGTTTTGCAGGAGAGAATGGACCAGCGCTGTCGATTGACAGCTTCGAATCAGGGAGAACCGGCTGAGGCCGAACTGGGTTGCGAGATTTGGCAGCAGTCCGGATGGGAAATCCACGCCGTTAATCGACGTCGGAGTGAAGCTGGCCGGAGTCCAGGAGCCGACTTTGAGATCGAAGGTATCGACCTGGCTCGGCGCTCCCGGGAGGAGAACAAAGATACAATTCCTTGCCGTGTTGAGAATGGTCGCCGTACTGGTTGTTGCCGCTTGAGCAAACATTTCCATCGGCGACACGAAATATCCGGCAACGCCCGTAGCGGCAATTTTGAAGAATAATCGTCGACTGATAATTGATTCCATTACCCCATCCTCAATAATTGAACAGAAAGTCCATTTTGTTCAGAAGCAGCCATTGCAAACCCTCAGCGGCGAGTCGGTTGCCCTGCTGCTGGAACATCGGACTGAACTGCGCGATCTCTGCGCTTGTGGCCGGCCGTGACAGTGTATTGAGGAAGAGCTGCTGAATAATCGTGTCCGGGCTGGCGTTCTGGGCCAGTAGCGTCTGGACCCTCGAACCCGCGTTGTTCTGATGAACCCGGCTCATCACGAAATTGTTGTTCATCATGGTGAGTGCCTGAAGGGCCGAACCGTCCGAACGGCGGAACGACGTATCGCGGTCGCCACGGCCGAAGGTGTTCAGGAATGTAAGCACACCGCCATTCGAGCGGGGCTCGCGAGTATCCGGTAACTGCATCGCCCATTGAACTGGAGAAAGAGTGGCAGGAGAGGTGAAGGTGTAGGTCGGCATGATGCCGGTCGCCTTCGTGATCGCATCATGAATCTCTTCGGCGTCGAGCCGGCGCACAAACCTTCGTGCATAGTATGGAACGTAGCTGATGTTCCAGTCTCCCGGATAGGCAGCAGACAATTGATACGCGGTCGACTTCGTAATCAGTGCCATCAGCGCCCGCATATCGAAGCCGTTCCCAACGAACCAGGACGAAAGCGCATTGAGAAGGTCCGGATTCGTTGGTTGAAGCGTCCATGGCGCCGGCGGCGGATTCGCCGGATCCAAACGTGCGAGATCGAAGGTGTTCGATGGCGTGACAAACGCTTCCACCATGAACTTTTCCCAGATGTAGTTCACAGCCGCGCGAGCGAATTGCGGGTCTGCCGTGATCTGCCGCGCGATCGCCTGCCGGTAGTTTTCTCCAGGCAGGACAGCGCCCGCCACAAATGGATTTGAGGGTGAGACGCTTCTGACGCCGTTAATCGGCTGGCGCGCGGTCCGATTTCCGGTCGTCGTGTTGAGATTGTAAGTACCCGTCGCCACATCGCTGACGATTGTTTTTGTGATTCGCGGAGTCTGGGATACCACCTGACGCTGCATGCCCACGCGCACGAAAAACGCCGAAAGGCCCCACAGGTTACGCCGCGTCTGCCCCGCTCCCCAGAGGTTGACCTGATCCAGATGGCGCGCGCCATCGTGGCAGAGGAGACAATCGACGGAATTGATCCCCATGAACATCGACGCCAGATTCACAGCCTGGCCATCGTAGGTGTCCTGGGCAGGGCCCATCGCTACGTTATTCCCGACAGCCCAATTCACCTCCCCCGACTGGAAACTGTCGCCCGAGGCGGAGATCAGTTCGCGGGCCATCACGTCGTACGGCTTATTGGTCGAGATCGAGGTCTTTATATATTGGTAAAACGCATCGCGGCCCTGGAGTTCCCGGTTGATGTTGGTGGCCTGGGCATTCACCTTGAAGAGGTCCCCGAAAAACATCGTCCATTTATCGACGAACTCGGGACTGCCGATCAGTTGGTCCGCCTTAATGTTGCGCTTCGCGGGGTTCGTGTCCGCGATAAATGCATTCACGTCGTCAGCCGATGGAATACGGCCGGTCAGGTCGAGCGTGACACGGCGGAGAAACTCGGCATCGGAAGCCAGCGGTGCCGATTGAATACCCGCAGCAGCCATGCGGCCGAAGATCATGTAATCGATGAACGTTTTATGGGGAATTTGAGCCGCATCAAGCGGTTGTGCGTCCGGCAGCGACATCGTCGACATCCGGTATCTCGACAGACGTTTCGCAATGTCCGAACGCGTTATGTAACGTACTTCGCTGTCAACCTTGAAGTCGTCCGGATTCGAAAGGAAAGTGCAGTCGCCGGCGGTTACGGCAGGTCTTTCTGTCTCCTCCGTAAGTTGTTCTTGCTGCGCACCCGGCAACAATAGACCGGACGCTAAAACCATAAAAGGAACCGTTAACCAGCTCGTTCTCATTTGCCTCCACTCCTCGAGAGCCATCGGTTGTTATACACCAGTGACATCTGGAAGCAATCCTGGTTTAAGGGCAAAGAGTCTGGCCGCGAATTACGCGAATTACGCAAATGGGCGCGTTTAAAAAATCTTTGATGCGCCCCTTTGCGTAATTCGCGTAAATCGCGGCCAGACCCCTTTTTATCTAGGAGTTATCCCCATCAAGGATATTGCCGAACCTGCCGAGAATGGACCCCTCTTCCTTACCGCCGCGGCCGGTCTGGGGAGCCGCCGCGACAATCCGGCCCGCCAGCCGGCTGAGGGGCAACGACTGGAGCCATATTCGACCCGGTCCCCGCAATGTCGCGAAGAACAAACCCTCGCCGCCGAACAGGGCCGACTTGATCTTGCCCACGAACTGAATGTCGTAATCCACGGTTGGCTGGAACGCGACGATGCAGCCTGTATCGACGCGGATGATCTCTCCCGGCGCGAGCGTCCTTTCCGTCAACATACCACCCGCGTGAACAAAGGCCCATCCGTCGCCCTGAAGGCGCTGCATGATGAACCCCTCGCCGCCGAACAGACCCACGCCGATCCGCTTCTGGAAGGCAATCCCGATACTTACACCTTTTGCCGCAGCCAGAAACGAGTCCTTTTGCGCAATCAGCTCGCCGCCAAGTTCGGCCAGATGGACGGGAACGATCTTCCCAGGGTACGGCGCGCCGAAGGCGACGTGCTTCTTCTGCGCGCTCTTGTTGAGAAACACCGTCATGAAGAGCGATTCGCCGGTGAGCAACCGCTTCCCCGCTCCCATAAGTGCACCGACGAAACCACCCTGTTGTTGAGAGCCGTCACCGAAAATCGTCTCCATCTCGATGCCGTCTTCCATGTACATCATCCCACCGGCTTCCGCGACCGTGGCTTCTCCGGGGTCCAGTTCGACTTCCACGAACTGCATGTCGTCGCCAAATACCTTGTAATCCACCTCGTGCATTGATGGCATTCTGTCGCCTCCCTGTTTGGATCGAAACATCATATATGATCTCCGAGTGACCCACGACGTGGTGATTATCGGTGCGGGGGCCGCAGGCCTGATGTGCGCCATCGAGGCCGGTAAGCGTGGCCGGTCCGTCGTTGTGCTGGAGCGAAATGATACGGCCGGCAAGAAGATCCGGATCTCCGGCGGCGGCCGCTGCAACTTCACAAACATTCACACCACACCCGAACACTTTGTCAGCGCCAATCCGAGTTTTCATAAGTCCGCACTCGCGCGCTACACCCCCGAGGACTTTATTCGGATGGTCCGCCGTCACCGGATTGCCTATCACGAGAAGAAACTCGGTCAGCTCTTCTGCGATGGAACGTCGCAGCAGGTCATCGACATGCTTTTGAAGGAATGTGCCGATGTTGGAGTCGAATTGCGTGCCGGCTGCAAGGTTTCCGGCGTTCGCAAGGACGAACGTTTCTTCGTCTCGACGAATTCAGGGGACTTCGAGAGCCGGTCGCTCGTCATTGCGTCCGGCGGCCTGTCGATTCCCAAAATCGGAGCTACGGATTTCGGCTACAGCATTGCCCGGCAATTCGGACTGCGCGTTGTCGAAACGCGGCCGGCGCTGGTTCCGCTGACTCTCGGCGGGGACGAAGGCCGGACCCTTTCCGAGTTAAGCGGAGTATCACTGAATGCTACCGTCGCCTGTCGCGGCGTGTCGTTTCGGGAAAACGTACTGTTCACCCATCGAGGACTCAGCGGTCCGGCGATCCTTCAGATCTCTTCCTTCTGGAAGCCTGGTGATGCCATTGTGATCGACGCCTTACCCGACATGGACCGCAGGAACCTGCCGCGAAGGTTTGTCCGGAAATGGCGTGACTTGTATGGCCCAAATGCCGAGACACCGGAGCGCCTCCACCAGTGGACCCTTGTGCCGAGCGGTTCCGAGGGGTACGCGAGGGCCGAGGTCACGCTGGGCGGCATCGACACGAACCAACTTTCATCCAAAACAATGGAGGCCAGAAGTGTGCCAGGCCTATACTTCATCGGCGAAGTGGTTGACGTTACCGGACAGTTGGGTGGTTTCAATTTTCAGTGGGCCTGGGCGTCGGGTTTTGTTGCGGGTCAATATGCATGAGCGGCTGCGAATGCAAGCCCGACGCGAAGCGCAAGCGCGATAGCGCGCAGCCTCAAGGAAGGGCGCAGCCATCAAGAATATGAAGGGTCGGATCGAGACCGAAGACGATGCTGTGAAGTTCATGAAGTCGGTGAAGTTCGCATTGCGGTACAACGCTACGCCGGTTCTGCCGCTGGCCAGCATGTACGCTGCGGCCGGTGATCAGAGACGAGCCATCGAATTGACGAATGCGCTGCTCGCCAGAAACGAAGTCGTCGAGACTAATGTGATCGCGGACCGTCTGGTCCTCGTCCAGCGCGACATCGTACCCGCCCTGTTTGTGTTGAGGACGAGATTCCGTGCTCAGAAATTGTCGGATTATGCGGACCGGGCATTCAGACTGATACGCGAAGATGGAACCGCTTCCTCTGGAGACGTGCGCCGGTTCCTGGCGGTCGATGGGATGAAGCGGCCGGATCCGGCCGACCTTGCTCTTGGAGAATTACAGCGCGATATGCTGATCGACCGGGGGCCGTCGAGTGTGCCGAAGAACGGGATTCCGTACTTGAGCAGGGAGGGCTATCCGTATCGCGTGTTTGAGACGGCGCACCCGGAGCTGGTGAAAGCGGCGAAGAAGATAAAGGTGGCGGAAGCGGTCAAGATCATCACGGAGGCGGTGGGTCCGGTGCCGCCCAAGAAGTTCGCGTCCATGTTCAAGTTATGCTTGTCCCCAAATGACTGATCACTGATGGCATCTAAGAAGGAGCCGCTCAACCATGAAAGATCCGGTCCGAGAACAGGTCCTTTACCTCCTGCGCGGCGGTGGCGCGCACATCACCTTCGATGACGTTATTTCCGACTTTCCCGCCCGGCTTCGAGGTGTGAAGCCGCCCGGAGCGCCCCATACGGCCTGGCAGCTCGTCGAACACATGCGCATCGCCCAGTGGGACATTCTTGACTTCAGCGTCAATCCCAAATACGCCTCAAAAGAATGGCCGGCAGACTACTGGCCCAGGACGGAAAAGCCGCCAAGCCCGGCGGCGTGGAAAGCGAGCATCGGGGCCATCAAAAAAGATCTCTCGGCCGTGGTCAAGCTAGTGGAAAATCCAAAGACGGATCTGTATGCGAAGATTCCTCACGGGGACGGTCAGAATATACTGCGGGAGGCGCTGCTGATTGCGGACCACAATGCGTATCATCTTGGGCAGTTGATGTTGCTAAAGCGTATGCTAACGGTCTAAACCACCATGGACGAATACTTCCTGGTTTTTGCCAATTCGGATTACACGCTGGACCTGTCGAGATTCCTGCGAACGGAATCTACGGACGGATGGCATTTCTTTCAGGGAAAAGAAAACATCGGCACCATGATCATCGTGAAGAGCGGGGACATGCATTATGTCCACGCTTCGTTCACGCGCGACCTTGATGCCGAAAAAATCACCAACTACGTGCGCTCCCTGCTATGGTCGCTCAACGTTCACAACGCGCTGGTCACGGTTCACAGCGGAAAGCAGGTAGCGTCGTTCGACTACGAAATCTGAAACTCCCGCACGCGGCCTTTGCCGCTGACGAAGGTTCTGACTCCGGTGGCGATTCCACGATAGAGCGCTCCGGCTTCGTAGAGCGGATCGAGAATACTTTCCTCGATGCTGCCCGCGGCCTTGTTCAAACTATCGACCGTCTTGTGAACGCTTGATGCAATCTCGTTGTTCTTCCCTTCGATCTTCTGGAAGTGGCGCTGATACTTTTCGGAAGCATCCCGGAATGCGCGTTGCCCGGCCTCCATCGACGCCTTCGCCCGGTCGAGGACGATGCGAACCTGGCCCGTGACTTTCTGGGCTTTTTCCTCAACGAATTCCCGAGCGTCATCGATGTTCTCATTCAGCGCTCCTGGACGCGCCACGGCCTGGCGGATCTTCCGGCCGGACTCGGTCCCGAACAGGTAACCCAGAGCTCCGCCAACTGCGGATCCCACAATTATGTACGGCACTACGCTTGAACCATTTGTTTTCATGTTTTCCTTCCTATATTGAACTGTAGCGGCGGTCTATGACCGCCGGCGATCGCGCAATTGCTGGAATGTCGGCGGTCACAGACCGCCGCTACAGTTGAAACTCTCATCTCTTGTTGGCCTGGAGGATCCTCTTGCGCAAGCGGATCGATTGCGGCGTCGCTTCAACGAATTCCTCGTCACGAATGAATTCGATCGCCTGTTCGAGATTGAGGATGCGGGGGGACACCAGGCGTATCGCCTCATCGGCCGTGGAGGCGCGCATGTTCGTGAGTTTCTTTTCCTTCACGATGTTCACGTCCAGATCCGCGGCGCGCGCGTTCTCGCCAACGATCATTCCCCCGTAAACTTCGGTACCTGGTGTAATGAAAATCTCGCCACGTTCCTGGAGGTTCCAGATGGCATAGGCCGTCGCCTTCCCTGCCCGGTCCGCTACCAGCGAACCGGTTGGCCGCATGGGGATATCGCCCTGCCATTCGATATACCCATGGAACAGCGAGTTCATGATGGCAGTGCCCCGGGTATCGGTTAGGATCTCGCTTCTCAGTCCGATAAGGCCTCTCGTGGGAACATGAAACTCCAGCCGGACCCGGCCTGAGCCATGGTTCACCATCTTTGCCATCTTGCCTTTACGGCCGCCGAGCTTTTCGATAACGACGCCCAGAAACGTTTCCGGGCAATCGATGATGAGCATCTCCAGCGGCTCGTGCAGTTGGCCTTTGATTTCCCTTGTCAAAATCTGCGGTTTGCCCACCATCAGCTCGTAACCCTCACGTCGCATTGTCTCTATGAGGATTGCCAGCTGCAGTTCGCCGCGGCCCATCACGCGAAAAGCCTCGGGGCCGCCCGCTTCTTCGACCCGAATCGACACATTTGTGAGCAGTTCTTTTTCCAAACGCTCCCGAAGATTTCGCGAGGTCACGTACGAGCCCTCCCGGCCGGCGAATGGCGAGGTGTTGATGGTGAAAATCATGGCGATTGTGGGTTCGTCGATCTGGATATGAGGAAGTGGCTCGGGAGTTTCGGCGTTGGTCACGGTCTCGCCAATATTGATTCCTTCGACGCCGGCAATCGCCAGAATGTCGCCCGGCTTACCGATGGTTTCGTCCACGCGCTTCAATCCTTCAAAGGAATAAAGCTTCGTGATCTTCGTTTTCTGAAGCGCGCCATCGAGCTTCAGAATCCCCACTTCATCGCCGAGATGGAGCGTCCCGTTGAAGACACGGGCGATGGCGAGCCGGCCGAGGTAATCGCTGTAGTCCAGGTTGGCCACAAGGATTTGAAGCGTTCCGGACGCATTTCCGGGGGGTACCGGGATGTGCTTCACGATGGCTTCGAAAAGCGGACGCAGATTTTCGGAGGGCTCTTCCAACGATGTTTTCGCGATGCCCGCCCTGGCATTTGTATAGATGATGGGAAACTCGAGTTGATCCTCGGTGGCGTCGAGATCGATAAACAGGTCGTACAGCTCGTTCACGACTTCCTGAACGCGGGCATCGGGCCGGTCTATCTTGTTAATGACGGCGATGGCGGGAAGCTTGGCCTCCAAAGCTTTCATGAGGACGTATCGCGTCTGGGGCAACGGGCCTTCGCTCGCATCCACCAAAAGGACCACTCCGTCCACCATCTTCAGAGCGCGCTCGACCTCGCCGCCAAAATCGCTGTGGCCGGGCGTATCGACGATGTTGATTTTCACGCCGTGATAACGAATGCCTGTGGTCTTCGCCAGAATCGTGATGCCCCGCTCGCGTTCCAGATCGTTGGAATCCATCACCCGCTCCACAACCTCTTCGTTAGCCCTGAAGATGCCGCTCTGCCGGAGCATGGCGTCCACGAGTGTGGTCTTGCCGTGGTCCACGTGGGCGATGATTGCTATATTTCGAATCAACTCATTTGCCATAACCAACCATGATATCGGATATTCGAAGTTGCTCGTGCCACCCAAACTGTAACTTTGCGCGTCCAAAGGGTGTATTACGGTTATGAGTTGGAAACTGCTTCCATTGATGCTGCTTCTCGCACAGGCGCCCGCGAGGCCGCCGGATAAAGCCTCGATTCAAGGTTTTGTCCTGAAAATGGGGACTGCGGACCCCGTCTCCAAGGCGGTTGTAACGCTCACCCGGACGGACTCCCGGCGGGAAACCTACTCGGCGACAACGGCAAGCGGCGGAACGTTCGCGTTTCAGAATCTCGAACCCGGCCAATACCGGCTTTCCGCCGCGCGCAACGGGTATGTGCGATCTGAATACGGAGCGCGTTCGCCGAATCGGCCCGGGCTGACAATCACGCTGTCCGCAGGGCAAAAGCTGAACGAATTGACGATTCCGCTCATACCTGCAGGAACGATCGCAGGCCGTATCTTCGACCGGGACGGCGAGCCGCTGGCGAACGTCAACATCCAGGCCCTTCGTTACACGTATCAGGACGGTCAACGCGTCCTGAACCAGGTTCAGGGAACGCGCACGAATGACCTCGGCGAATACCGCCTGTATTGGCTCCAGCCGGGCCAATACTTTGTGAGCGCGACTTATGCCGGACCGGGCGGACAACGCGGCGTCGCCGTTGCCGCCGCCATTGTCGATGCTCTGGGCGCCGCCGCTATCGGTGGACGCGGAGGACCGGGCGGTGCAGGCGCGATCGCAACAGCGATCGGTGGAGAGACCAACGCTGGTGAGACGGAAGACGAAGGCTACATTCCGGTTTATTACCCCGGCACGACGGACGCCCAATCCGCCACAGCCATCAGTCTGCCTTCCGGCGTCGTGTTCAGCGGCGTGGATCTCACGCTTACTCCAGTCCGCACCTTGCGAGTTCGCGGCCAGGTGATCAATGGCCAGACCGGCCAGCCGGCCCGCAACGCGAATATCACGCTGGTGCCGCGAGGACGAATCGGACTGGGAGCAAACCTTTTGCAGAACTTCAGAAATCGCAATGTCAATGACCAGGGAGTGTTCGAAATCCGAGGCGCTGTTCCCGGTTCGTATGATCTGGTCGGATTCATCAACGACCGCAACAGCATGCTCACGGGACGCGTGGCGCTGGATATCGGCGGCGCGGACGTGCAGAACGTCTCGCTCGTCGTGTCGCCGGGCTACTCGCTGGCCGGACGGCTCACGATTGACGGACGCACTGCTGCACCAGGAACGAACAATCCGGATACCGCTCGAATTCGCGTGATGCTTCGTCCCGGCACCGGCGGCGGTTTCCAGCAATTCCGCGGCGGCCAGAATGCAGCCCAGGTTCAGGCCGATGGAACGTTCACATTGCCATCGCTGGGACAGGACAATTATCGACTCAATGTCGCCGGACTTCCCCGCAACGCATACGTCAGAACCGCCCGACTCGGCTCCACCGACGTCCTCAATGAAGGATTGCATATCGACCGCCAGCCAAATGGCCTGCTCGATATCCTGATCGGCACGGATGCGGGTACGGCCGACGGAACGGTTGTAAACGACAAACAGGAACCATCAGTCAACGTCCCGGTTGTTCTTGTGCCGGATCCCGCGCGGCGGAATCGATCGGATCTCTATCGAAACGTGTCAACCGACGCGGCCGGCCGTTTCCATATCGAGGACGTACCGCCCGGAGATTACAAGCTTTTCGCCTGGGAAGATGTCGAGAGTGGCGCGTGGCAGGATCCGGACTTCATCCGCCAGTACGAGGATCGTGGAAAGGCGGTTCGCATAAGTCCATCCGGCACGGCAATGACGGAGTTGAGAGTCATCCCGCCCCAGATGTAGACTTTGCCGCGTTTATGCCGGCCGGATATTCGAAAAGATCACTCGTCGAGAAGCTTGGGATCAAGCCGAACTCGCGAATTGCGATTGTCGATCCACCAGCGGACTTCGATAAGACACTGGGTCCCCTTCCGGAGGGCGTTTCCGTACGATCCAGGCCCGATAAGCAACTCGATTTCATCCACGCATTCTTCCTGAGCACCAAAACCCTCGATCGCCGGTTTCCCACTCTCAAGAAGGCGCTGTCGGAATCCGGCGCCTTATGGATCTCGTGGCCGAAGAAGGCCGCAAAATTGCAGACAGATCTGACGGACAACGTTGTCCGGGAAATCGGACTCCGGCATGGCCTCGTGGACATCAAGGTGTGCGCCGTAGACGAGGTTTGGTCGGGATTGAAGTTCGTGTACCAGTTGGCGGACCGCTCCGTCCAAAAACAAAGGGGAATTTGATGGTTAGCGTCTCACGCCTTATTTCTGAGACATTTAACGAGTGGGTCGAAGACAAGGCCCAGCGGCTCGGGGCGGCTCTCGCTTACTATGCTGCATTTTCCATGGCGCCACTGCTCATCATTGTCGTGGCGGTTGTGGACTTCCTCTATAAAGGAACTTCGCTCACGTATATTCAGAACCAGATTGCAACAATGATCGGCAGCAATGCGGCCGAAGCGGTTGTCGCGACGATTCGCGGGGCCCGCTCCTCGGACGGCGGTTTCACGGCGACGGTCATCGGCATTCTCACTCTGTTGCTCGGCGCCACCGGTGTATTCACGTCGCTGCAGGATGCGATGAACACGATCTGGGAAGTCACACCCAAGCCGAGAAGCTTCTGGGCGGACATGGCCCGATCGCGTGCTCTTTCCTTCGCGCTCGTGGTCGCCATCTGTTTTCTCCTCCTCGTCTCTCTGGTGCTGAGCGCCGTCCTTGCAGCCGTGAGCGCATACCTCAAAGGCATGCTTCCCGTGCTGAGTGCGTTCTGGCCCGTTGTCGATATTGCTGTTTCGTTCGCAATCACGACCCTGCTCTTTGCGTCAATTTACAAAATCCTGCCGGATGTTGAGATCGCCTGGAGCGACGTCTGGATCGGAGCTGCCGTGACGGCCGCACTCTTCGCGTTAGGCAAGCTCGGAATCGGCTTATATCTGGGCCGCAGCAGCTTCTCGTCGGCGTACGGGGCGGCAGGCTCGCTTCTCGTGCTGCTCGCCTGGGTCTATTATTCCTCGCAGATCCTTTTCCTGGGCGCCGAGTTCACGAAGGTCTATGCCAACTATTATGGCACACAGTTTCGTCCCTCCCGGGGCGCAATCCTGCTCAGCGAAGAAGCGCGCATCCATCAAGGGATCCCTCACTTTAAGACGATTCAGGAAGCCATCAAGAAAGACGATTCTCGCAAGGCCGCTTAGCAGCCCCTAACAGGCAATTTTCAGCTCCAACCGGGAAATTCCGCCCTCATCAACTTCCCGTCAATCCGCCGGCGCTCCGCAATACCTCTGTATCCGCGATACATACCAGCGATCTTATGTCGGCATCCATCGTGCAATCCCAAATGGCATTGTGCCATACACAATGTCGCATTGCCAACGATCATCATGGGTCACATCTCGCGCTGAGCGGGTTCACATGAAGGCAGGTCTATATGAAGAGACGGATTGCATCACACTCGGTTGGGACTATTGTATTCGCTCTAAGCTTACTGGTCTTTTCGCTTTACTGCGTCCACCTTACTGCTGCACCTGCCGGTGCGGTGTATTACGTCGATGGCGTTACCGGTAACGACTTCAATGGTGGAACTGCAGGCGCGCCGTGGAGAACAATCCAGAAGGCCGCGAATACACTGCGCGCCGGCGACACCGTTATCGTGAATGCAGGTACTTACAACGAACGAGTTGTCGTCACCGTGTCCGGTACTTCCGGCAATCTCATTACGTTCCAGGCACAGGGAACCGTGGTGAACCTGGGGTTTAATGTTCAAGCAAACTATGTCAAAGTGAACGGTTTTGAGATCGCCGACCTACCCTATGTCCACCACACGAATCGAAGCACAGGTTCGGGAGTCTATGTCTCGGGCAGCAATAACCAAATCACCAATAACTATGTCCACAACACGCCCGCAGCGGCTATTTACCTCAACTCATCCGGCACGAGCAACAATCTGATCAGCGGCAACCGAGTCGTCAAAGGCGTTGAATGCGGCATTTTCGTGCAGGGCTCGAACAACCTGATTGTTTCAAATGACATCAGCCACACGCATTCCGTTGAGGGCTCCGATTCCGATGGCATACGCTTCTTCGGTACAGGAAATGTCTTCCGCAAAAACTACGTCCACGACATCATTTACGCCGAGTCGGGTCCAGGGGAAGACCCTCACATTGACGCCCTCCAGACCTGGGGTCCCGTAGACGGGGTCACCTTTGAGCAGAATATCTTTGATATCCCGGACGATTCCATGCAGGGCTCCATGATTTCCATCTCCATCAATCCCGTGCAGAACCTTACCTTCAGGAACAATGTTTTCATCAACGGTTCTCGAGTGCCGTGGGGTCCTGCGATCAACATCATGGGATACAGCGGAAGCAGTCTCGGCAGCACTGTGTACAATGTTACCGTCGTGAACAATACGTTTATCCGTAGCGGTGGCAACGACCTCGCCTACTGCGTGGTATTGCACGACGGTGTTCAGAATGCCACGGTGACGAACAATTCCTTCTATAACTGTGGCGGCAAGGATTTCCCCTATTGGTCCACCAACTCGTTTTTCGGCGGCACTGCCACAGGCATCACGGTCCGCAACAATTCAGTTTTCACGACTGACGGAGTTGCGCCGGCTGGCGGTTCCAGTCCGAATGATGTGTGGATGCAGGACCCGAAATTTATGAACGTTGGAACGCGGGATTTCCATCTTCAAACCACGTCTCCAATGATCGACAAGGGGGCAACGCTCTCTCAAGTAACGAATGATTACGATGGCGTCGCAAGACCCCAGGGCGCAGCATACGACATCGGCGCTTTTGAATACGCGAACGGCTCTCCTCCTCCTCCCCCCCCTGCTCCTCCTGCTTCTCTGGCCAACTCCACGACCATGACCCGCAACTCCGCCAATTTCGATCCCAACAATGCAGTCGCGCATCTTTGGGATGGCTGTTTGAGCGGTTCGGCCTCGTGCACGGCCGGCGGGATGGGCATCGGTTCGTTCTGGATTGAGTTTGATTTCGGCGCCTTGAAAAATCTGACCTCGGCCCGGCTTTTCGGGGATGCCGATGGCTCCTGGTGGAGTAATAACTGGACCTTGCAATACAAGAGCAACGCCGCCGATCCGTGGTCCAGCGCATTCAGCAACGTCAATGCCTTTTTCGATAATTGGTCCACGCAATCTCTTGCACTGACGGCTCGATATGTCCGGGTGGAAGTCTTTGGAAATCCTTCAACGGGCGACACAGAAGCCCGAGAATTGGAAATTTACGGAACTCCTGCGCAGCCTTCGAATCAGCCACCGACTGTGAATGCGGGTCCCGATCAGACCATTACGCTGCCCGCTTCGGCCAACCTGAACGGCACGGCCAGCGGAGGAAGCACGATGACCACGACCTGGAGCAAGGTCAGCGGCCCCGGCACTGTGACGTTTGGCAACGTCAACGCCCAAAGGACGACCGCCAGTTTCTCCACTGCCGGCACCTATGTACTCCGTTTGACTGCCAGCGACGGGTCCCTTTCATCCAGCAGTGATTGCTCCATCGTCGTCAACCCGGCGAATCAGCCATCGACTGTGAATGCGGGTCCCGATCAGACCATTACGCTGCCCGCTTCGGCCAACCTGAACGGCACGGCCAGCGGAGGAAGCACGATGACCACCATCTGGAGCAAGGTCAGCGGCCCCGGCACCGTGACGTTTGGCAACGTCAACGCCCAAAAGACCACCGCCAGCTTCTCGACTGCCGGTGTTTACGTGCTCCGGTTGACCGCCAGTGACGGGTCCCTCAGCAGCAGTAGCGACGTGACGATTACGGTGAATGCAGCTCCGACAGGAGGCGCGGTCTATTACGTCAATGGCTCGACGGGTAACGATTCGAACGGAGGAACTTCAGCAGCTCCCTGGAGAACGATTCAGAAGGCAGCGAATACCCTGCGCCCCGGCGAGACCGTTAATGTGAGCTCGGGTACTTACAACGAACGAGTTGTCGTCACAGTATCCGGTACTTCGGGCAATCTCATTACGTTCCAGGCGCAGGGAACCGTGGTGAACCTGGGGTTTAATGTTCAAGCAAGCTACGTCAAAGTGAATGGTTTTGAGATCGCCAACATTCCCTATGTTATCCACACCAATCGAAGCGCGGGTTCGGGAGTGTATGTTTCGGGAAGCAATAACCAAATCACCAATAACTATGTCCACAACACGGCAGCCGCGGCTATCTACCTCAACTCTTCCGGCACGAGCAACAATTTGATCAGCGGCAACCGAGTCGTCTCAGGCGTTGAATGCGGCATCTTCGTGCAGGGCTCGAACAACGTGATTGCCTCAAATGACATCAGCCACACACATTCCGTTGATGGCTCCGATGCCGATGGCATTCGCTTCTTCGGTACGGGAAACATCTTCCGCAAAAACTACGTCCACGACATCATTTACAGCGAGTCCCCGGGGCAAGACCCTCACATTGACGCCATCCAGACCTGGGGTCCCGTAGACACCGTCACCTTTGAGCAGAATATTTTTGATATTCCGGACAATGAGATGCAGGGCTCCATGATCTCCATCTCCACCAATCCGGTGCAGAACCTTACTT
>WNFT01000258.1_pt1 | contig 41337 bp, 36 predicted proteins | sample 5400191 | NCBI WGS metagenome assembly WNFT01 (sample SAMN13153359, study PRJNA577476) | soil metagenome | isolation source: 80 cm saprolite under Madrone tree | place: USA:California | collected 2016-06-14 | reverse complement strand
GAAGAAATGCAGCAACCAAAATCGTGCGATTTCCATCCGTCGATCTAGAAAAAGCGGACAGTTTAAGGTCCGCACCCCGCTTTCGCAAAACCGCAATTCTGGCCGCCTTTTAGCGGCATGTCAGGAGGTCTGAACTTACGAATTGCAAATTCTGTAAAACCTCTGTCTTGATATTCATGCCAATTGATGGGGGGTGAGAGGGTGCGAAAGACCTGGAGTAAGCTGGCGCTGCGCCCTTGTGGGACAGGCATTCTTGCCTGTCCGCCATGCTTATGATCGCCAACGCAACGTCACCGGCCCATCCATCGGATGCACCATCGGGGCGCCCGTCCGCCGCGATTCGATCAAATTCGCTTTCAGCGCGAAATACCATTTCGCCGGCCGGTCGGCATCATCAATGAGCATCAACCGCGGATTGTGCTTCAATCCTTCTGCCTGCTGGATCATCGTTTCCTGATCCTGCCGCAGAAAAATATTGCCGAAGCTACGGAAAATCCAAACTGGCAGAAAAAACAAATTCCACGCCGCCACGAAATCGATCCGGCAAAGATCCCGCCGCACCGGCGTCACCGTCGCGCGGCTCGAAAACCACATCTTCCCGCTTTGATCGATCTCCGTGCGAATGTTCGGCAGCACAAAATCGATCGTCGTCGTCACCGGCTCGCCGGTAATTTTCTTCAGCAATTGGTACGGCGCGCTGTTCGTACTCGGTGAATGCGGACTCATCCGGAAGCCATTGGGAATCGGCTCGAATTGCTTGGCTTTCTCGTGAATGCTTCCGCGTTTCCGCCAGAACCACGATTGATGCACGAACGGCCCGTGCGCCGGATCCATCAATCCGATAATCGCATGATCGATGTGCGAAGGAAGCTCGCAGGAAAGATGCGTGATTTTGTATTTGTCACTGAACCCCGTAAGCGCAGGCGCCGCAGGAATCGTCTCCGGCAATCGCGTCCCCGGAGCATTCATATAAACCCAAATGTAGCCGTCGCGCTCTTCGCATGGATAATGTCCAGCAAAAATCCGCTCCACTTTCAGCTTGTCCTGCGTCGAGAGCGATGGAATCTCCACGCACTGCCCGCTGCATGCATCGAACCGCCATCCGTGGTAGCAGCACTCCACCACTTTTCCGTCGAGCCGCCCGTAAGAAAGCGGTATCCCGCGATGCGGACAGGAATCCCTCATCGCAAATACTTTTCCCTCGGAGGTTCTGCCAAGCACCAGCGGCACTTCCAGGAGCATGGCCTTGACCAGCTTCTCCCCACGAATCTCTGTGCTTCGCGCCGCCGGATACCAGAAATCCCACAAGAATCCGGCATCCGCCTGAGCCGCAGCCTCCTGCGCCGCCTCGGCATCCATCCGCATCATCGTTCGTACTGCTTCGCTCATCGTCCCCGGCTCTTGTAGAGGCGGCCCTTTAGGACCGCATTTCGAATCGTTCGCATCGTAGTATACCGCCTCACGACAGAACAATCGCCCAAGCGGTCAATTTGCGCGAATTTGACATCGGGGTTATTCTTATAACTGAGCAAATCGATGTACGCCACTTTCTATTAGCTGACTCGTCCCTCGCTCCCTCCCCGGGGGCGCGCCCCTTTCTGCAGAGTGGAAACGCCATTTCACTTGATTCCTTTTTATTTTCTCTTAATGTGACAACTGATTACTGAAGACTCTTGAGGTACTGCAATGGCCGTTCTTACGCTGAATGAAAAATTGGACCAGCTTGGAGCCCGCTACGACGAGCTGACCCAGCAACTTTCCACTTCCGAAGTGGCCTCCGACTCCGCGCGCTACCAGAAAGTCGCCAAGCAGCACGCCGAGCTTGCGGAAATTGTCGAGAAGCACCGCCAATTCAAGCAAATCGAGAAGGATCTTGCCGGCGCGCACCAGATGTTCGTCGAAGCAGAAGACACCGAGATGAAACAGATGGCACACGACGAGGAAAAGCATCTTCAAGAGCGCAAAGAAGCTGTCGAGCGCGAATTAAAACTCCTGCTTCTGCCGAAAGACCCCAACGACGAAAAGAGCGTTATCGTGGAAATTCGCGCCGGAACCGGCGGCGACGAAGCCGCTCTGTTTGCCGCGGAACTTTTCCGCATGTATTCGCGCTATGCGGAAACGCAAGGCTGGAAAGTCGAAGTGCTTGAAAGCTCCCCCTCTTCGCTCGGCGGTCTAAAAGAGGTCGTCGCCGCAATTCAAGGCAATAAAGTCTATTCAAAATTGAAATACGAAAGCGGCGTCCACCGCGTCCAGCGCGTTCCCGCCACGGAAACGCAAGGCCGCATCCACACTTCCGCCGCCACCGTCGCGGTTCTCCCCGAAGCCGACGAAATTGACATCAAAATCGAAGCCAAAGATTTACGCATCGACACGTTCTGCTCTTCCGGCCCGGGCGGCCAGTCCGTCAACACTACGTATTCCGCCGTGCGCATCACGCACATCCCCAGCGGCCTGGTCGTTTCCCAGCAGGACGAGAAATCGCAAATCAAAAATCGCGCCAAAGCCATGCGCGTTCTTCGCGCGCGCCTGTACGAGCAAGAACAAGAAAAGCGGCAAGCGGCTCTCTCCGCCGAGCGCCGCGGCCAAATCAAAACCGGCGACCGCTCCGAAAAAATCCGCACCTACAATTTCCCGCAGAACCGCGTCACCGATCACCGCATCGGCTTGACGCTCCATCAATTGACGGAAGTCATGGAAGGCAAGCTCGGTCCGCTCGTCGACGGACTCGTTTCACATTACGAATCCGAGCGCCTCCAACAGGAACTGGCGGGAGCATAATCATTCCAGGAGGTGTCCCATGTTGACTCGTCCGGGTTCCACCCCTGGCTCAGGTTGGATGAGGAATTTTAGCGACCGTTTGTCCTCAGGCCCCGCCGACGCTCGCGCTGTCCCACGTCGCTTTTGGTTCTTGTACGCCTTTCTAATGACGCTGTTCATCGTATTCTTGCCCATGGCCGTGCGTCGTGCCAAGCCTTCTTACGAATTCCGTTCCTACGAATCTTCCGCGCGCATTGCCGGCGTTCCACTTTTCGCTTCCGGTCCGGCACCCGCATCTATTGTCGCAATTGGTGCACGTCCCCGTGGCGTGATTGCTCTGGGCGGGATGGCGTTCGGTGTCATAGCCGTAGGAGGAGTGGCCGTGGGAGGCCTCGCCATCGGGGGTATCTCGCTCGGTATTTTCGCGCTGGCAGGGCTGGCCATTGGTTGGCAGGCGGCTGGTGGCGGAGCCCTTGGCTATCGCGCCTTCGGCGGGCTTGCCGCCGGCAGCTATGCATACTCCGGTAACGGTGCGGCCTACGGCTATCACGAAGCGTGCGGCCGTCAGAAGGAGAAACTCTTCGGATGAAACCGCAAACGGCGCCGGTCGTCGTCCGCACCGCCCTTCGCGAGGCCTTCGCTGAGCTGCGGGCCGCTAGTGTTCCATCGCACACGCTCGCGGCCGAACTTCTCCTGATCGACACGGTCGGCCGGAACCGCACCTGGCTTTACGCCCATCCCGAAGAGGAAATCACTGCGGCAGACGCAGCGCGCTATTTCGAGCTTGTCGCGCGGAGGGCCTCAGGCGAGCCGACTCAGCATCTCACCGGCAAACAGGAATTCTGGGGCCTGGAATTTGAAGTAACGCGCGACGTCCTGATTCCCCGCCCCGAAACTGAACACGTCATCGAAGTCGCCCTCGACCGTCTCGCCGTCCGCGAACTCCGCGCCGGCCGCAAACAAACGCTCGCCGGCGAGGATTTGCAAATCGCCGACATCGGTACCGGCTCCGGCTGCATCGCCATTGCCCTCGCAAAAGAACTCCCCGCCGCAACGATCTACGCGACAGAAATTTCCTGCGCCGCGCTCGCCGTCGCCCAACGCAACTCCGCACGCCATCATGTTTCTGATCGCATCCGTTTCCTCGAATGCAATCTGCTCGAACGTCTCGCCGCCAGCCGCGCGTCAAGCTCCACCGTCTCCGTTGTAGGGGCGCAGCATACTGCGCCCCTGCTTGGCAATGTCGCTCCTGTCGCCGAACTTGGGACACGGATCACGGAACACGGATCACGTTTCTTCGATCTCATCGTGAGCAACCCTCCCTACATCGGCCGCCGTGAAGCAGCGACACTGATGCGCGAAGTCCGCGATCACGAACCGGAAGTCGCTCTCTACGGCGGCGAGGAAGGCTACGAGCTCTACGCCGATCTCATCGCGCAATCCGCCGCCCATCTCAAGCCCGACGGCATCCTCGTCCTCGAACTCGGCCACAACAGTTTGCCCGCCGTTCAGCCGCTCATCGATGCAACAATCTGGGCAAATGTCGGCGTAACCAACGATCTCGCCGGAATCCCGCGCGTCCTCGCCGCTGAACGCCTGTAGAGGAGCACTCAACCGTAGAGGTTGAGGCTTGCAAATGTCCAGCGTAGGCTATGGGCATGCCGGACCTCGCGCGATTTCGAGCCAAGCGTGGCCCGCTCGACGAGGGGTCGGCGGAAGCGACTGCATCGATTCTCCACGTCGATATGGATGCGTTCTTCGTCTCCGTGGAATTGCTCGATCGGCCGGAGCTTCGCGGTAAGCCCGTTGTCGTCGGCGGGCGTGCGGACCAGCGGGGTGTCGTTTCCGCTGCGAGCTACGAAGCGCGCAAGTATGGAATTCATTCGGCCATGCCGCTGCGCACGGCAGGACGACTTTGTCCACACGCCATTTTCCTGGACGGCCACCACGAAAAATATGGGGAGTGGAGCGACCGCGTCGCCACGATCCTCGCGAAGTTTTCTCCCGTCGTCGAGACGGTTTCGATCGACGAAGCCTATCTCGATCTCGCCGGCACCGAGCGGTTGCACGGACCGCCGCTCGCCGCCGCGGACAATCTATTGCGACAAATTACGAGCGATACTTCGCTTCCCTGTTCCGGCGGACTCGCCACGACGCGGCTCGTTGCCAAGGTCGCGTCCGACCAGGCCAAGCCACGCGGCCTCGTCTGGGTTCCTGCCGGCAGCGAACAGCGTTTTCTCGCGACCTTGCCGGTGAGAAAGATTCCCGGCATCGGCGAAGTCACGGAACGCGCGCTGCGCGCTCTAGGTATTGAAACTGTCGAGCAGATTGCGGCCATGCCGCAGGAAAAACTGGAAAGCATTTTTGGCCTGTGGGGAACGGCGCTTTATCGCAAGTCGCGCGGCGGTGATTCCTACGAATTTGTCATCGACGCCGAGCCAAAATCGATCTCGCATAATCACACTTTCGGCGAAGACACGGACGACGTGAACGCGCTTACGGCGATGCTCAGCCATCTCTCGCAGAAAGCCTGCAAGCGTTTGCGCGAAGCCGGCCTCGCCACGCGCACGCTTACACTGACGATTCGCTACGCCGGCTTTGACACGCATACACGTTCCAAGACTCTGGGGGAACCGACGCGGCTCGATTCCGACATTTTTGCCGTGTTTCAAGAACTTTTTCGAATCCATCGCGACTTGAAACGAAGAGTCAGGCTCCTCGGAGTCAGCCTCAGCGGGTTGACTCACGGGAACGAGCAACTCGATTGGCTGGACGCCGAACGCCGCGCGAAATTGGAAAAACTCACCAGCGCCGCGGACCGTCTCCGCGACCGTTTTGGTTTCGGCAAAGTGCAGTTCGGCGGCTCGCTCCGCCACGACGAATCAGGTCAAGATCGCGACGATTCGTGAGGGTCCGCCACTCTGCCATGTTCCAGCGCGTACCCCGCCGAATGTCCTATACTGTATCTTCCGAGAGCGATCATCCATGAGCGCTTCCCCTACGCCCGGCGCCACTTCTCCAGCTCCCCGGCTCCACGGAATGGATCGCCTGCGCCACTTCTGGCAACGTGTTAGCGAAGGCCGCCAGATTGACGATCTCTGGTCGCAGTTCGCCGCCGACGCGCGCTCCAGCTACGGTTTTTATGACCGCGACGTCGACTGGGAAGAGATTCATAAGCTTCCACACTGGCGCCGGCCGCTTCACGTAGCGAGGCAGTTTTTCTGGGCGCTGCTTCTGAAAATGTCCCCGGCCCGGCGCGTCCTTCTGCTCATCGCTTTCGTCATGCTGGCTCTGTCTGTAATCAAATCCCAGATGAACTTCGAAGTGATTGCCGTCTTGCTCTTTGTGCTGCTGCTTTCCCTGGAACTGGCCGACAAGGTCACGATGAAGCGCGACCTTGAAATCGCGAGAGAGATTCAAACCTGGCTGGTGCCTTCTCAGCCGCCGGAAGTCGCGGGCGCAAATATCGCCTTCGCGACGCGTCCGCAGAATTCCGTTGCCGGCGATTATTACGACGCCTTCTATCCCGATCCGGAAGATCGTGAGAAGCTGATGGTGGTGATCGCCGATGTCGCCGGCAAAAGCGTTCCTGCCGCGCTGCTCATGGCGACGCTGCAGGCCAGCCTGCGGACCATCGCAGGTGAAAACGCCCCGCTCGCGGAACTCGTGGCACGGCTGAACCGCTATGCCTGCGCGCACAGCTTGAACGGCTTGCGCTTCACGACGGCGGTTCTTTCGGAGTACAACCCGGCCTCGCGCAGACTGACGTACGTCAACGCTGGGCACAACGCGCCGATTCTCCGCCGCGCCAGTGGAGCAGTCGAAACGTTGGAAACCGGCGGCCTTCCACTCGGCATCCGGGCCACCAATTACGAGACCGCGTCACTGGAGCTCAAACCCGGTGATGCCCTGATTTTCTTTACCGATGGCGTTGTCGAGGCGTTCAACGAGTCGGGCGAGGAATTCGGGAACGAGCGCTGGCTCAGCGCCATCCGCGGCCTCCCCGATTGGGACGCCTCACAGACCCTTCAATTCCTGATGAAGCGCGTGGATGAATTTGTCGGCGCCACACGCCAGTCGGATGACATTACCTGCCTGGTCTTTCGCAGCCGGTAGCCCCAGCGGAACTCTCGAACACTCGGCTTTCCCTTCGCGGCCCCGTCTGTCGCATAATCACAGCGTGACGCCACGCGAAATGGCCAATTCGATTTGCGAGACGCTCCGCCACAACGGTTACCAAGCGCTGCTTGTAGGGGGATGCGTGCGGGATCTGCTGCTGGGCCGCGAGCCCGCCGACTTCGACGTAACAACCGATGCCCCTCCGGAGCAAGTTGCAAAACTGTTTCCAGAGAGCGTTGCAGTTGGCGCGCAGTTTGGCGTGATTCTGATTCCACGCGATGGACTGAAAGTTGAAGTAGCCACGTTCCGCTCGGATGTGGGTTACAGCGACGGCCGCCACCCGGACAGTGTGGTTTATTCGAAAACGCCTCAAGAGGACGTGCAGCGCCGCGACTTTACCATCAACGGCCTGCTGATGCGCCACGACACCGGCGAAGTGCTCGACTACGTCGGCGGACAGGCCGATCTCAAGGCGCACGTGATTCGAGCCATCGGCGAGCCGGACCGGCGCTTCACCGAGGACAAACTCCGCATGATGCGCGCGGTGCGCTTCGCCGCGCGCTTTGGCTTCGAAATCGAAACCGAAACATTCCGGGCCATACGCCGGCACGTCGCCGAAATCCAGCAGGTTTCTCCCGAGCGTCTTCGCGACGAACTGACAAAAATGCTTACCGAGGGCGCGGCGCGGCAAGCATTCGAATTACTGGATGAAACCCGGCTGCTCCAGCAAGTCCTCCCCGAAATCGGAGCGATGAAAGGCGTGGAGCAGCCGCCGCAATATCACCCGGAAGGCGACGTGTGGATTCACACGCGGATGATGCTCGAAGGTCTGCCGGAGACCGCTTCCCCGACGCTCGCGTGGGGTGTTCTTCTCCATGACGTCGGCAAGCCCCCGACGTTCCAGTCTGCGGCGGAAACAGGAGATCGCATTCGTTTCAATCATCACGTGGAAGTCGGCGTGCGCATGGTCGAAGCCATCTGCCGGCGATTGCGCTTCTCCAACGAAGACACTGAGCAGATCGTCGCCCTGGTGGGCAATCATATGAAGTTTGGAGCGGTCGAGGAAATGCGCGTTTCAACGCTGAAGAAGTTTGTGCGGCTTCTGCGCTTTGAGGAACATCTGGCGCTGCATCGGCTCGATTGCCTTTCCAGCCACCGCCAGCTCGATTCTTATGAATTCGTCCGGCACTTCTTGGAAGTGACCCCTCCCGAGCAGGTACGCCCGGAACGTCTGCTGACAGGAGATGACCTACAAGTTATGGGGTTTCAACCCGGCCCCCTATTCTCTAAGATTCTCCGGGCGCTGGAAGACGCCCAACTGGAGGGCCAAATCACGACCCGCGATGAGGCAGAGAAGTATGTCTTGGACAGATTTAGTGCGAAAGAACGGAAGGCGTCAAGCTAGCGAGAAGAGGCAAACAGTCTGGGTGAGCTCGTACATTTACTGTAATATATTGATACAACTAGACTTATATGACTTCCTAAAAGGAAGGTGAGATTCTAACAAATATGAGTGTTGACTACTAAGATTGTCTGCTAGCAACTTTTATACTTTTGTGCACCCTTTATGGGACGCTTGCATCTAAAATTGTATCGACGGGCTCCACCGGAGCCCCCGTCGGTAACTAGGGGAAATCATGGCTGAGAAAAAATATAACGTGCCAGACATTCTTCCGATCCTGCCGGTTCGTGACACCGTCCTCTTTCCGGGCGCTGTCCTGCCTTTGACCGTGGGACGGGAGAGTTCTTTGTCGCTGGTAAATAGCCTGCATGGCGACGAAAAGCTTTTGGGAGTGGTCGCGCAGCTCGATCCGCGAATCGAGGATCCCGCCGCCGCTGACCTGCACAAAGTCGGAACGCTCGCTAAGGTCCATAAGACCGTAAAAATGCCGAACGGCAACGTGGTCATCTTTTTGGAAGGCTTGCAGCGCATTCAAGTGCTGGAACTGATCGGCTTGCGTCCATTTCTGCAGGCCCGCGTGCAGCCGGAACCAGACATTATTGGCGAAGCCGACACGGAACTGGAAGCGCTGCAGCGAAACGCGCAGGAGCTGTTCCGCGACGTGGTCAGCCACTCGCCGCAGCTTTCCGACGATCTGCAGACCGCGGCAATGAACATCGATCATCCGGGCCGCCTGACGGATTTCATCGCCGGAACTTTACCGTCACTTTCCACGCTGTTGCGCCAGGAATTAATCGAGACCTCCAGCGTGCGCAAGCGGCTGGAAACTCTGATCCGCGAACTGTCGAAGGAACTCGAAGTTCTGGAGCTGCGTTCAAAAATCCACGAGCAGGTGCAGGAACAGGTGAGCCAGAATCAGCGCGAGTACCTGCTGCGCGAGCAGATGAAAGCGATTCAAAAAGAACTCGGTGAATCTGACGATACCATGCAGGAGATCGACGAGCTCCGCAAGAAAGTGGAAGAAGCGGCAATGCCTGCGGAAGCCAAGAAAGAGTGCGAACGCGAACTAAAGCGGCTGTCCAAAATGACACCGGCGTCCGCGGAGTACATGGTTTCGCGGACGTATCTGGAATGGATGACTTCGCTGCCGTGGAGCAAATCGTCGGGCAGCTCGGAAATCGACATCGTGAAGGCGCACGAGATTCTCGATGATGACCATTACGATTTGCAAAAGGTGAAGGAACGCATCCTCGATTACCTGGCGGTGAAGAAGCTTCAGCCGGGAATGAAGGGACCGATTCTTTGCTTCGTCGGGCCTCCAGGCGTAGGCAAGACTTCGCTTGGCAAGTCGATCGCGCGATCGTTGGGGCGCAAGTTCGTGCGCATCGCTCTTGGCGGCATGCACGACGAGGCGGAAATCCGCGGCCACCGGCGCACGTACATCGGAGCGTTGCCCGGACAAATTATTCAGGGACTGAAGCGCGGGGAAACCAACGACCCGGTGATGATGCTGGACGAGGTTGACAAGCTCGGGCGCGATTTCCGCGGCGATCCGTCATCGGCGCTGATGGAAGTGCTCGACCCGGAGCAGAACAACGCGTTCCGCGATCACTACCTGGATGTGCCGTTTGATCTCTCGAAGGTGCTGTTCATCGCCACGGCGAACTGGATGGATCCTATCCCAGAGCCGTTGCGGGACCGCATGGAGATCATCGAATTGCCCGGTTACACGGGCGAAGAGAAGCTGCACATCGCGCACAAGTATCTGATCCCCAAGCAAGCCAAGGAGCACGGCCTGACAGTGGGCGAACAGATCGAGTTCACGAACGAAGGTTTGCAGGAAATCATCCACAGCTTCACGCGAGAAGCGGGCGTGCGCAACCTGGAGCGCGAGATCGCGACGATCACGCGCAAACAGGCGCGACGCATGGCCGAAGGCAAGATGGAGAAGATGGTTGTCACACCGGAAGTGGTCCGCGAATTCCTGGGCGTGCCGAAATTCCGCACGGAAAAGGAAGTCGAGGAACGCGTCAAGAGGCCCGGCGTTGCCGTCGGACTGGTCTGGACGCCGGTAGGAGGTGACATCATCTTCATCGAAGCGACGCGCATGCGTGGCGGCAAGCAATTCACCATGACCGGGCATCTCGGCGAAGTCATGCAGGAATCGATGACTGCGGCGCTGACCTGGACGCGCGCGAATGGCGAACGCTACGGTATCGATCCGGACTTCTTCCGCAAGCAGGACATCCACATCCACGTGCCTTCGGGCGCGGTGCCGAAGGACGGACCGTCCGCTGGAGCGGCCATGGTGACAGCACTGGTGAGCTTGCTCAGCGGGCGCCCGGTGAAGGACCGGCTGGCAATGACCGGCGAAATGACGCTTTCGGGCGTGGTATTGCCGATCGGCGGCGTAAAAGAAAAAGTGCTCGGTGCGAAGCGGGCGGGAATCAAGGAAGTTCTGCTGCCTGCGGATAACGAGCCGAATGTCGTGGCGGATCTCACTCCAGAGATTCTCGGCGACATTAAGATCACCTACGTGCATACGCTGGACGAAGTGCTGGAGCACGCGCTCCAGAAAGAGGCAGTAACGCCACCGATCGTTCCGCAGCCGGAGCCAAAGCAGAAACGCCTTGGCCCGGAGGGACCAAGGGCGATTCATTGAGACAGGTTGCATCGTAAGCGAATGGGGCGCCTCCCGAGGCTCGCGTCCCTACAAAAGAATGGAATGCCCCCGATGTGATCGGGGGCATTTTCATTTTCGGCGATACTAGCGGCCCAGAAACAAAGTCCTGCTAACATGTGTCTGAAAGATGCCGCACGAAAAATCAAACGCGCTAGATGCCCCGGCGGAACTCGCCAAGCGCATTACGGAAGCGCTGCTGCGAGAGCGCGTCGTACCGCGGTTTGTGGACTCTTACGTCGTCGAGAACGGCCGCCACGCGCTGCAGGTTCACGCGTCGCTTTACCGCGACCTTCTGACGCTATTGCAGCGGGAGGCGCTGCTGGCATTGACGGTGCGTGCCTTGGCAATTGTTTGCGACGAACCGAGGCCAGCGGGCAAAGCCAAACCGCGCCCGATGCTGCGGCGGGACGCCACATTGTTCCGCAGGAAGTTCCTCGCGTCGCTCTCTAGGCAGCAGGGATGGAGCGCGGGCGATGCACTCGATTTTCAGCGCGACCTGCAGATTTACCAAGAATTGTTGGCGCGTGCGGCGGCGAAGCGCACGCGAAAACCCTTTGAAGCAGCGGACCACCCCTTCGTCGACCGGTGCGCCTTTCTACTGGATTCGTCGTTCATGGAAAATGCGCGGCTAGCAGCAAGCCGCACGCTGACGGGAATCGAGGAACTTGCGGCCCAGCTCACGGCACGACCCGATGAGGAGACGAAGACAAAGAGCTCCCAAACAAGTTGAGCGAAGAATCCTTCGGATGGCTCTAGTTGTCGAGCGCCGTCGTTGAGAAGAGCGGCTTGCCACCCAGGCTGGCGTAAAAACCGTAGACGCCCACGGCGGCAATCACAAAGATGCCGGCCAGGCCGACCGGCGCATACCATCTCGAGAGGTGCGACGTCAGGGGAAATACCTGAAGAACATTTTGAACGACCAGGCCGACGACCAGCGGTAGCAACCCAAAGCGCCTAAGGATCAGTACAATCGACAGCCAGAGGAGTGCGGCCAACACAAAAGTTACGACCGGATAATCTCCGCCCGTATTCGTACTGGCGGCGACAATCACAACCACAATCGCCGCAATCCAGTCTCTTTTCACCACCAATCGCAACAGAAACAGAAAAAAGAAAGTCATCAGGCTGTATAGAACAAAAATGAGGACGTACACGAGAAGATCCCCCATGGCGTGATGAATCCCGAGAAGCGAGTCCGGGCTGAGTGTTCCCGGGTACGTCGGCAGCTTGCCGAACAGGGGAAGAATAAAACTGTCTGCCTCTTCGTAAAGCGTGAGCCATACGCCGTACAAGGTCCCGATGAGGAAATCCCTGCCGACGAGTGGGTCGCGGAGTTGCCCCACCAGTAACCGGCTCCAGGAAATCAAGGTGTGAGGTTCCCGCCGCCGCACGAAGGGCTCCAAAGCAAGGTACATCACGGTGACCAACGCAGTCGCCAGAAGCCCCCAGCTCAGCGCAACCAAGAATTGAAAGAACTCCTCGACGGAAGCGATGTGGTGGGCCCGGAGCAGCCACATCGCAAGATATGACAAGAAAACAAAGGTGCCAAGTCGCGTTGCTCCGCGCGTGTCGGCGCGATGCAGACGGAAATTGCGGCGCGTTACGAAGACTCCGCTGAGTGCCAACGCGAAGAATAAAGTCACGCCAATGATGTTGGCGATCCTCTCGTGCGGCGTAGGAATAGAAAGCGCGGAGCGCTCCGGCTTGGACCAGGGATAGATGACATCGAAATAGATAGGCTTACCGCGATAGGCGGCTGCTTCGATGCGTTCGGAAGTGTCCGGGCGCCCGGCGACAGCACCCAGCCATGCTGCCCGTGAATCGCTCCATGCCAGTGGCATCCACTCTGGCTCAACACGGCGATAAGCCGAGGAGTCCAGACCGGCGAGCGCAAAGATGGCGGGCCAATTTGGCGACGGCACGGATTCCAGGGGAGCATCTTTTTGCGGCGGAACCACCTCCAGATGCAAGAGGTGCCCGCGCGTGTCGAGAATGACCAGCGCCATTCCGGTGACATCAAACCTTGGATCGGTTCTGGTGATCACGCCTGCGCCGTCCGACGAATAGAATCGTTCTGGACTCATCTCTCGCGGGCTTTGGCGATACCAGAAAGCAATTGAGGCGGGGCGCTCGTTCTTGAGCGGAGCCCATCGGTTCTGCGTCTTGTCATGATCCCGAAGATAATCGAGGTATCCGGATTGCACCTGGAAAGAGTAGGCTTCGTCCGCCGGAGGATCGGTGTAACCCAACTGCTGCATAATTTCGCGCCCGCGAGCGGCTAGAACTTCGGGGGGATTTTCCAGTGGCGTGCGGTTGTGTAGCTTGTCGCGATCCGAGACGAAAAGCAATGCAATCAAGCCAACAACTGTCAGGGCAAATAAAGAAACGGCAAGGCGCGGCCTCAGGCCTTGCGTCTCGCCGGAAGCCGCAACCATCTCTGGCGATGGAGTTTCTCCAGCGGCGAGCGCGGCGGCGAGGGGATCACCGCCGGGAAGGGCAGCGGCTACCTGAAGTGCCGACGAAGGACGCTTTTCCGGTTCAAGTTCGAGGCAACGAAGGATGACTCGTTCGATCAAAGGATCGAGGTCGCGGACCAGCGTCGAAGGATTGGTGATCGTGCCCTGTTCGCGGAGCTTAATCAACTCCGCGAGCGTGGAAGCCTCGAAAGCGCGCTTACCGGTTAGGATTTCGTAGAGGATCAGGCCGAGCGAATAAATATCGCTCCTGGCGCTGACATCGCGACCGGCAAGCTGCTCCGGGGCCATGTATGCCGGCGTACCGGCGCGGACTTCCGCGCCTTTGATAGCCGCGGCGATGCCGGCAAGTCCAAAATCGGTGAGGCGAATCTTGCCGGCTCCATCGAGCATGACGTTCGCAGGCTTCAAGTCGCGGTGAATCACGCCGCGTTCGTGCGCCGCCGCAAGACCCGCGCAGATTTGCCGCGCGATCTCCGCCGCTTTATCCTGCGAAAGCCTGCCGATTCGGCGGACGACCGAAGCGAGATCCTCTCCATCGACATACTCCATCGTCAAGAAGAGAGTTCCGTCGGTATCACCGATGTCAAATACGCGGCAGACGTTAGGATGAGAAACCTGCCGGGCGGTGCGTACTTCGGCGTGAAATCTCGCTAGCGCAGCGGAATCCTGAGTGAGCACTTCAGGCAGAAACTTCAACGCCACAACTTGGCCGAGCGTCAAATCCTCGGCGCGGTAAACTTCACCCATTCCGCCGCGGCCAGCCAGCGCCACCACGCGGTACCGCTGCGCGATGATTTGCCCGGGCGTAAAGCGGCCGCCCCCGATGGGATCCGAACTCGACGCGGGATTGCTGCCGGAAGACAGGCGCGGAGTTCGCGGGGATAAATGTAGTGAGGTGGTCTTTCGCGGTGCAGAAGACGTCGGTGCAATCGTCGGTCCTTCGAGGCTGGCTTCATCCCCAACCAAAGTTGCGCCCGAATCCGTATCGATCGCTTCTCCGCACGAGGAGCAGAACCGTCCAGTCGCGGAAATCTTTGCACCGCACTTCGAGCAGAACATAGGAGGCGGGGATTCTACCATTGCTCCATCGCCAGCCGCGAATGCATGAGGAAGCTAGGAAATACGCTCAACCTGAACGGCTGTGCCGTAAGCGAGCACTTCGGTGACGCCTTGCATTACTTCGGTGGCGTCGTAGCGCATGCCAATGACGGCGTTGGCTCCGTGCTCACCGGCATGCTGCAAAAGGAGTTCAAAGGCATCTTCGCGCGTCTTCTCGCAGAGGTTCGTGAGAATGGTGATGTTTCCGCCGACGATAGTCTGAAGCGCGGCGCCCAGATTCCCGATCAGGCTGCGCGAGCGCACGACAATTCCGCGTACAATCCCCAAATTCCTGACGATCCGGTAGCCGGGCAGTTCGAGCGCTGAGGTGACCATACCCGCATCCACTAGTGGCATTTTGTTCTCCTTTGTAATGGGCGTTTACCGGTGCGATTCTAACCGTTCAAAGGACGCACTGCGAGCAATGTTCCTCTGCTATCCTCAGACAACGTGGAGACATTTTTCTATTTCCTGGCGTTTTTGCAGATCCTTCTTGGAGTGTATCTCATCTGGCAGGCTTTGCAGTGGCTCGGCTACGTGCGGCGGCGCCTGCACTCGGATCCGGGATTCTACACGCCGCGGGTGGCCGTGCTTTGTCCCTGCAAAGGCACGGAGCCTGGCTTGGAGCGCAATCTGCTGTCGCTCACGGAATTCGAGCGCCAGAATTACGAAATTTTTTTCATTCTCGCTTCAGGCTCGGATCCCGCGCGCAGCATCATCGAGCGCGTGACCAAAAGTTCCAGGGTGAAAGCCAACGTGATCATCGCGGGAAATCCGGCCAACTCGGGCGAGAAGGTGAACAACTTGCGGGTGGCAGTGGAACAACTGCCACCGGAATTTGAAGTTCTTGTCTTCACCGATTCCGACGGGTGCCCAGGGAGACGCTGGCTGCACCATCTCGTGTCGCCGCTGGGGGACGTGAGAATCGGAGCGACTACCTCGATGCGCTGGCTGCTTCCGAGTCGCAGCAATCTGCCGACCGCGCTGCTCGCCGCGTGGAATGCGCCGCTGGTCACCATGCTCAGCGAGAAGAGAAGAAATTTTTGCTGGGGAGGCGGCACGGCCATTCGCCGCAGCACCTTCGAGCAATCGGGCGTCATGGACGTGTGGAGGAATTCAGTCAGTGATGATTATTCTTTGACCCGCGCGCTGGAGCGTATGAACCGCCCGGTTGTTTTCATACCTGAATGCTTGACGCTCTCCTACGCCGAGACCGATTTGCAAGGGCTGCTCGAATTCACGAACCGCCAAGTCCTGATCACGCGCGTGTACGCGGGAAACGTTTGGGGACCGGCGGTTGCGACGCATCTTCTCTACAGCATGACGCTTTTATTCGGCGTCATTCTGTTCCTTAGCATCACTTTCGAACAGCGGCCCGCATTCCAGATCGCTACGCTGACTTTTCTTCCCGTTGTGCTTTCTTCGATCCGCAGCGCTATCCGGCTCGTCGGGGTAACGGAAGCGCTCCCGGCCGCCCGTTCACAAATCATGGGGCGGGCCTGGATTTACATTCTATTAACAATTTTCGTCCCGTTCCTGTACCTCCTGAATTCTGTGAACTCTCTCATCACGCGCAAGATCCGTTGGCGGGGCGTGACGTACGAATTGATTGGTCCGGAGCAAACGCGAATCATCCAGTATTGAGGCCGTGTTTTAGCATCGTTCTGGCGGGTGGCTTTTTCCTCATTCAGGGAGGGAAAAAATTCGCCTATCGTGCAATTCCTACCGTTAAATGGGCCCACAATTGCCTTAACCCTCGCGCAAGTCTCTGAAATTAAATAAGTTGCATATTCTTCCATTCGGAAGAATATTTGCAGGCAACGAAGCTTCGGTATAATTGACGCAGGCGAACTTTCGGGGAGTCCCTGCCCGCGCCTGGTCATTTCCGATACGTGGACAAGAGTTAAGAAGCCCTTTGCTTTCCTTTTTGGCTTCTTGCCTGGCTGTTTCATCTGGGGAGTGACGCCCCGTCAAAGGGCGAAGAAAAACAAAACTTAATAAGCTTCGGTTCCGTCACGAGGCTGCATTCTGAGGGGGTGCACGTGAAGGTGATCCGCAGAAGTGAACACCTGCAACAAGTGTCAAATTCTCGCCCGCATTTTCCCCGCGATGTCTACTTTTTCTACGAAAAAGGCACAGGAGTCGCCCACTTTCATGTCGAAGCCGGACCAGACGGCCGGTTTCCCGTGGATCAGGCTGCCGGTCTGCTGGCCATGCACTGCATGGTGAGGGGCCAGTCCACGGACGATTACGTTGTCATGGTCCAGGCCGAAGACGAGATCCTGGAAGGCCTTAAAGAGAAAGCAGACAAGCTCCTGGAGGCAGGGAAATCGGTCTGCAGCCAGGTGAAGATGACGCGGCGGGAGGAAGAAGTTCTCTCCGGCCTGATGAAGAGTCTCGCCAACAAAGAAATCGCCGCCAACCTGAATCTCTCCGAGCGCACCGTAAAATTCCACGTCTCCTCGCTGCTCGCGAAGTTCCGTGTGCGCGGTCGCATGGAATTGGTTCGCGAAGCCTCGCGGCAAACCGCCGGCGCCATGTCGATGGGGATGCCGATGGCGACGCGAGAGGCGCGCGCTCTTGCTCCAGTGTCGCGAAATTATCCCCCGGCTCGGCAATCGGTATCGGTTGTTTCGCTGGCCAAGCGGCAATTGATGGCATAATTCGGTTTCTATTCCAATTTTTCAAGGCATATAAAAAGGCCCCCGATCAAATCGGGGGCCTTTTTATTTTTAGAAGGTCCTTAAGATTATTTCTTCGCGGCGTCGAAGAGTTCGGCGGCTTTGTCCCAATTGACGACGTTCCACCAGGCCTTGATGTAATCCCCGCGCAGGTTCTGATACTTCAGATAGTAGGCGTGTTCCCAGACGTCCAGCCCAAGAACGGCTTTGCCGCCGCCCGAAAGGAGATAAGGAGTGTCCTGATTTGGCGTGGAGTCGATAGCCAGTTTCCCGTCGCGGACCACCAGCCATGCCCATCCGGAACCAAAGCGGCTCAGACCGGCTGCTGCAAATTTCTCCTGAAATCCGGCAAAGGAACCAAACGCCGAATTGATCGCCGCCGTAAGATTCCCCTTGGGCTCTCCGCCACCGCCTTTTTTCATGAGCGTCCAGAAGAGTGTGTGGTTCCAATGGCCACCGCCATTGTTGCGGACGGCGTTGCGAATATTCTCCGGGATCGAGTCGAGGCCTTTGAGCAGATCATCGATGGACTTGGCCTGCAAACTGGCCCGACCCTCCAGAGCCTTGTTGAGGTTGGTAACGTAAGCGCCATGATGTTTGTCATGATGAATTTCCATCGTCTTGGCATCGATGTAAGGTTCGAGCGCGTCAAACGGGTACGGCAACGGGGGCACGGTAAAGGCCACGGGTTTATCCTCCAGAGTGAGATTTGAATCCGAATTGGTCGTGGTGCCAGCGCGCAAAAGACCAGGTGCAGCACTTCCTGCCCCCAGCAATCCAGCGCCGACGATACCTGTATTCAACAAAAAATTTCGACGATTCACGGGAACCTCAGCAGTGCGGAGGGCGAATCGACCTGCGCGTGGGATTATACCGCTACCTGTCGCTCTCGCAACTTTTCCCTTGCGCTCTTATTGGATGCGCGAAAGCGCCCAACGGGCAGATTCCGCGAGGACCTGATCCTCGGAAACTGACAGCCGTTCTACCAGAGCGCGAATGCGACCGTGATCTGTCATGCCCGGCCGCAGACCGGAATTCCCAAGCGCGATGCACGCGTTGCTTAGAAGGCCGCGCCATTTGGCACGTTTGACGGCGCTTCCGCGAAAGAGTTCGCGAAAGTCAGTTTCGCTTAGCCCAAGGAGCCACTCCAGTCTCGGGAGGTAGAGCGATTCTTCTTGCGGCGGCAGAGACGTGCCGCGGTGATTTTCTTCGGCCTGGTGAAAAACTCTTGGCTGGAACTGCGGTATCGTGACTATCGGCGCGCGCCGGTTCCACGGGCAAACGTCTTGACAGATGTCGCAGCCGAAAATGTGATTTCCCATCGGCTCGCGGAACTCTTCCGGGATGGATCCCCTTAGTTCGATGGTCAAGTAGGAAATGCACTTTCGCGCATCCATGACGTAGGGTTCGACGAAAGCCTGCGTCGGGCAGGCATCGAGACAACGCCGGCAGCTCCCGCACAGATCCGGCGGGGGCAATTCATGCTCCCCGATCGTCGGTTCGAGATCGAGAGTGGTGAGAATGACACCCAGGAAAAAGAAGGAGCCGAGCATTTGGTTCAGTAGCAGAGTGTTTTTTCCGAGCCATCCCAAACCGGCATGTTTCGCAAGCACTCGCTCCTGGACCGGTCCTGTGTCCACGTAAGCGCGTGCCTCGAATGGCTCCGTAAAGCGTTCGCGCAGGGATTCCGCCAGCGCATCCAGTCTCTCCCGCAATACGTCGTGATAGTCGTCGCCCCAGGCGTACCGGGAAATCCACCCGTTCGGCTTGCTGTAATCGATTGGCAAAGCAGGATCGGTGGAGAGCGGCCGATCCGTGTTGTAGTTGAGCAGGCAAACGATGGCGCTTTGGATTCCCGGCATGGCAGTTTGCGGATCGGAGCGCCGGGGATCCGCGAGGTATTTCATCTCGCCGGCATAGCCTCGAGCCAGCCACTCGGGCATTTGATCGAGTTCGGGGAACTTTTCCGCGCGCGCCACACCGCAAAGGTCGAATCCCAGAGTTTTCGCCTGGTCTACGATCCAAGGGGTATCGGCGAGAAGTGTCATCAAGATGATTGTGCCGCAGTCCGGCGAATCCGGCGAGTCTTAGGAAATTCCAGTATCGCGCTTTCGAAGAGGCCCGATCAGGTGGTATCAGCTGAAACTTCGAAGCGCGGCGCCCTCGTCCGTAAACACGTCAAATACGGTGTAGAGCTTAGTGATCTGAAGAAGATCTTTGACTTTCTTGGTCAGGTGCAACAACTTCAGGTCCCCGCTCTGATTCTTCACTGCCGTGAACCCGCTGACCAATTCACCGATTCCCGAGCTGTCGATGTAATCCACATCAGCGAGATTCAGAAGGATCTTTCTCCTTTGATCCTCCAGTAGCCCGCGAATGGTCTTTCGCAGCAAAGCACTGCCGTCTCCGAGCGTGATCCGGCCGCTCAAATCCACAACGGTGACTTGCCCGGCATCGCGGTGCGTCGCATGTAGTGACATCGGTTTCCTTACGCTTCCTGTTGGGGCGTGGCGTTTTGCCCGCCTCGGCCATTCGGGGAAGCACTCCCCGGGGCAGGCAGCTTCTTGGACATTACGATTTCCGCGCCGCCAGTCTTGCCGGGTACGACATCGAACTCGTCCATAAAAGCACGCATCAGGAAGATTCCGCGACCGGAGGTGCTAAGCAGATTCTCTTCCGCGAGGGGGTCCGGCACATCCGAGAGTTTAAAACCGATTCCTTCATCCAGCACGTGAATAATCATCTTGTCGGCGGTGAGGTCGACGGCAAGGTGGATCTTCTTCTCGGGGCGCTCCTGGTTCCCATAGTGAAAGGCGTTGATCACGCCTTCTCGCACACTCATCCCAATACGGTAGCAGTCATCCTCACCAAATCCAGCTGCCTCCGCCACCCGGAGACACATCTCCTCCGCCAGATTGACGCTCTCGACTTGCGTCTCCAGCGTCATTTCAAGGTGCTTTGTGGTGAGCGCCATCTTTTGCGTTGCGGCTGCCCCGGAAGCCCCTAATGTGAGCGCCTTATGGGTAACATAGCCGAGGAAACAGAGTCAATGGAGCAAGCCGACAATCCCTCATTTATGTTAGATGCGGTGCGCCGCGAAGAGGCAACCGCAGCCGGATTGACGCGGGCCCGACAGTCTGAGAGGTTCATATCGGAGGCTAGCCAAGGCCTAATCTTTTCAGAAACGACTTCACCAGGCGCGGCGGTTGCCCAAGCTGGGTTTCGGGGTGTTACCCCCGGGTCCCGCTAAGATGGCGTTTTCGCCTCATCTTTCACTTCGCCGCCGGGGAGAAAAAATCTGAAACTCAACACTTGTTCGCGACGGCGCTCTTCTTCGAGGTGCCTTGCACGCGCTTTCAGCAAATCCATTAAAGAGACAAGCCCAAGGAATTTTCGAGACGAGGGTTCCACCACCGGCATTCGCGTAATCCCCTTCTCCGCCATACGATACACGACCGCGCGCAGCGGTTCGTTCGGGAATGCCTCCACGGCCTCCCGGCGCACCAGTTCGCCGAGCGTCCGCCGCTGGGCGGTTTCGCCTTCCTGCTCGATGCGCTGAAGAATGTCGCCGCGTGTCAATACGCCGATAAACCGGCCATCGGCGTTCACCACCGGGAGCAACCGCTGGCTTTGGTGGCGGCTGGCATGTAAGGAGTGCTGGAACTCTCCGAGCGCCCGCGCCGCCGGCAGCACCACGATATTCGTGCGCATGACTTCGCGCACGAACAGAATTTCAAGAGGATCGACCGCATATTCCCGGCTCAGGTGATAGCCGCGCCTGGCGACCTTTTCCGTCAAGATCGACCGTTTAAGCGTCAACACGGTGAACGCGTGCGCGATTACGCTCCCAACGAGCAACGGCAAGAACACGTTGGCGTCGTGCGTCAGCTCAAACGCGAAAACGATGCTCGTAAACGGCGAACGCATCGTGCCGCCGAGAATCGCGCCCATGCTGATCAGCGGCCAGAAGCCTGCGCCTTCCTTCGGCAGAAACATGGCTTCAAGGCCGCCGAGCGCGCCACCCATCATCAGCAGTGGCGCCAGTACGCCGCCGGATGTGCCCGAGCCGAGAGACACTGCCCAAATGAACCATTTGACCAGCAGCACGCTAAGAATCACTTTGGTTGTTACGCTTCCCTGGAGCAGCGCGGCGATGGTGTCGTAGCCGACTCCAAGAGCCTGCGGAAAAATCAATCCGCCCAGGCCGATCGCAAGGCCGCCAATCGCCGGCCACCACATCCAGTGAATCGGCAATTTTTGAAAAGCATCTTCGGCTGCATACACCGAAAGCGTAAGCAAAGCCGACAGCACGCCCGCAAGAAGACCGACCAGCGCGCAACCGAGCAGCCCTTTGGGCCCGATGAAGAGCGGATGAGCCGGCACCGGAAATAGCGGCCCAAAACCAAGCAGGTACCGCCGCACCACGGCCGCAACCGCGCTGGCCAATGCCACGGGAATCAAGCTTCGCGGTTTCCACTCGAACAGCAACAACTCGACCGCCAGCAAGACGGCCGCGACCGGCGAAGCGAACGTCGCGGACATTCCTCCGGCTGCACCCGCCACCAGAAGCGTTTTGCGCTCGGCGCTTGTAAGGTGAAAGAGTTGGGCGATCATTGAGCCGAAGGCCCCGCCCGTCATGATGATCGGACCTTCCGCGCCAAACGGACCGCCCGAGCCGATGGAAATCGCCGAAGAAATCGGTTTCAGGAGCGCAACTTTCGGCTCAACGCGGCTGCCGTTGATCAGAATCGCTTCGATGGCCTCCGGTATTCCGTGGCCTCGAATGCGTTCCGAACCGTATCGCGCCATGACGCCGATGATCAGCGCCCCGGCGATAGGAACGAGAATGCTGTAGACACCCAGATGGTTGCCCACTGGCGAGACCATCGCGCTGCTCCATCTGCCAAAGTAAAACAGGTTTGTGAACAAACCGATCAAACGCAACAGCGCAAGGGCTACGAACGCGCACAGCGCGCCGATTCCCATCGCCAGCGCGGAGATCGAAATCGTCCGCGAAGTTGTCGAGAAATCCCCCAACTCTTCGTGGCGATGGGTCTTCCGCGCTTCTTCTCTGTTGTCTTGCGGAACTGCCGCGCTGACGCTACTCACCTGGTTTCCCCATCCTCTCCTGTGTGAATTCACGGTTTTTTTTTCCCGAGCTTTAAAGCATCGCCATTTTCCAGTAGCGCGCTGATGGCCTTCACCAGCGCCGCTCCGCTCGCGCGCAACTCGCCGATGCGGTCTCGCGCTACCTGTTCGAGCAGCTTTTCGCCGCGCGGGAGCAGCGTCACCAGGACGCGTCTGCGGTCATCCCGGCTGCGGCTTCGGCGTACGTAGCCGTGAGCCTCCAATCTGTCGATAAGCTCCACCGCACTGTGATGCTTCAGCGCCAGGCGGTCCGCCAGCGTGCGGATGGTCGCTTCCACGCCTCCGGGAAGCCCGCGAAGCGCCAGCAAGAGCAGATACTGCTGCGGTTCGAGGCCGGCGGTGCGCGCCACCGCGTCTCCTTCCCCGACGAATTTGCGAATGCGGTAACGCAACTCGGCAAGCGCCTGGTATTCCGCGGTGGTGATCTCTTTCGCCATGGAACAACTATATCGCAATACGATATATATTTCCACTCCGCTACCCGGGCTGATTCAAGAAAGTTACTGGGGAAGGAGAATTTCGAAATTACAGCGGTTTGCGAAACGATTTTTGCGTTTTGTAATGTTCGTAACCGTTGCGTTCGTAGAATTGGTGCGCGCGCTCGCGGATTACGTTCGATCGCACCGACATCCCCTTACAGCCATGCTTGCGCGCCCAATCTTCGGCGACGGCCAGCAGCAAAGCGCCTGCGCCCAGGCTGCGCTGCCCTTCTGCGACAACCAGACCATTCACTTCCGCTCGGATCTCCACTTCGAGCAGCGGCTGCTTGCTCACATGCATCCAGCCGATCACTCCATGCTCTGACGAGTCCGCCACGAATACCGCATGTTGCGATGCGGGCTTGATTCCCGCTAGCCTCTTGCGTATCTGCGCCGCCGTCGCCGGATACCCGAGTTGACCGGAGAGCACCGCGATCCGCGGCGCGTCGGCGCTCCTCGCCCGCCGGATCTTCAGCTTTTTTTCCTTCCCGGTCGACGTCATCGACTCAAGCCGCCTTCCGACGTAGCCGGGATTGCACCACCGCGCTCTTCAATTCACGCAGCGCATCCGCCGCGATCCACCGTGCCGCGCGCGTATTCTGGCTGCGGATTCTTTCTGCGGTGCCAATGGCTTCCCGGTTCAGCCGTGCATTTTTCTTGCCGATATTTCGTAGCGCCCAGTTGACTGCTTTCTTCACGAAATTTCTCTCATCATGCGCTTCCCGCTCGATCACTCGCAAGAATTTAACAAAGCGCGCATCCGTGGCAAACTTATCTTTGTAGCTGAGATATGCAACCAGCGAAAAACTGGCGCGTTTGACAAACTCTTTCTGGCGCCTGCTCCACGCCGTTGCCTTGCTCCAGGCGGGCTTGGCATGCGCATAGAGATAGCAGCACGCCGCATCCACTACGTCCCAGGAGTCAAAATCCCTCGCCCACAGCTCCATCTCCACAGCGGTCACTTTTTCCGGCTCGCCAATCAACGTTGCCAGGATTCGCGCTTCATGAACGCCCGTTGCCCAAATCTCCTGGGCCAGCCGATGATCTTTTCCGATCCGCTTCGCCAGTACATGCAGCACCGGAGCAGAAATGCCAAGCGCTTTGGGGACATGCACCCCAAAGTACGCCATCTTCGCGCGCACTTTCGGATTCGCCAGCCTTTTGAGTTCGCGCAGGACGGCCGTCTTGGTCCCTTGTGGCGCGTTCCCTTGCGTACCACCCCGCCTAGAATGTCTTGTCGGAATCGATGAGGATTGTGACCGGGCCTTCATTCACCAGCTCCACGGACATCATCGCTTGGAAAATTCCAGTCGCCACGGTGACGCCGAGCTTGCGCAACGCTTCGCAGAATTCCTCGTAGAGCGCTTGGGCCTGCTCCGGCCGCGCCGCGGTGATGAAACTCGGCCGCCGCTGCCCCCGCGCATCGCCGTATAGCGTGAACTGCGAGACGACCAGCGCGCTGCCTTTCACGTCCAGCAGCGAGCGGTTCATCTTACCCTGCTGGTCCTCGAAAATGCGCAGGTTCGCGCACTTCTCCGCCAACGTTACGGCGACAGCCGAAGTATCGTCTCGGCCGACGCCCAGTAAGATCATCAGCCCAGCCGCAATTTCGCCCGCCACGTGCCCTTCCACGGTCACTGTTGCACGGCTCACTCGCTGGAGAACGGCGCGCATGCGGACGGCTCAGTATCTGCTTCTTGCTTTTCTACGCCGCAAGAGGGGCAACGCCGCAAAGCCCTGCGGCGACGGCTGGCATCTGGGACAAAAATAGCTGCTTCGCCCCGCCACAATCGCGCGGCGGATGGCTGTTTTGCAGCGATAACACTTTTTCCCCTCGCGCCCGTACGCCCTATGGTGGCGCTGATATTCCCCCGGCTCGCCTTTCGCATCACGAAAATCGGAAATCGATGACCCGCGCATCACAATCGCTTTCCGCAAAATGTCTTGCAGCACGCGGCGCAACGTCTCCGTATCTTTCCTGCTCAACTTCGCTCCCAACCGGGCCGGATGGATCCTCGCCCGCCATAGGCTTTCATCCGCATAAATATTGCCGACGCCGCGCAGCACGCCCTGATCCAGCAGCAGGGCCTTGACTCGCGCGCGCCGCACGCAAATCCTGTTCGCGAATTCTTCCTTGCTGACTTCCAGCGGATCTGCGCCAAATCCCGTCAACTCTTCGGCCAGCGAAGTTTTCGTCAGATAAGCGATGCGGCCAAAACGCCGCGCATCCGTGTAACGCAGTTCGCGCCCGTCATCTAAAACCAAACAAACGTGAGTGTGTTTTTCGAGTGGCTGTCCCGCCGGGCTCGGCGCGATCTGCCCGGTCATCCCCAGATGCACCAGCAGCGACGCCGGGGCGGCATCGCCATTTGTTGCCGCGCGCGTTCCCCCGTTCGCCGGCGACAGACGCAGCAAGATGAATTTGCCGTAACGTTCCACCGCTTCAATCTGGCGGCCCGGCAAGTGTTGCTCCAGCGCGGCAGGATCGTCGATAAAATCCGTTTTCCCCAGCCTGACAGACAGGATTCGCCGCCCGAGAATTGCTTGCCGCAATCCTCGCGCCACCGTCTCGACTTCTGGAAGTTCCGGCATCAGTGAACCGCGCCTTCAAAATAGCACAGCGCCACACTCCATGCTCTTTCTGCAACGAGACCAAACCTCGCGGATCGCAACTCATTTTACTCTGAAGTCTTTCTGCGAACTGACAGCGCAAGAACTTTGGCCTGGAAATGGTGGCTGTAGGGGCGCCTAAATCTAAATTATTTCTTGTGGTAATTCGGATACGGCGGATGCTCCGGAATTGTCACCGGGCTCTTCTTTAGTGCCTCCATCGTGACTTCCACTGCCTTTTCCAGCTGCCGGTCGTGGCCTGTTGCAACCGACGCCGGATCGTTTTCGACTTCAATATCCGGCGCGATTCCGCGGTTCTCCACTTCCCATTCGCCTTTCAGGCCGTAGATGGCCACGCGTGGCGCCGTGACGTAACCGCCATCCAGCAACGAAGGATAGCCATAAATTCCTACGAGTCCGCCCCACGTGCGCGTGCCGACCAGCGGCCCGATCTGGTCCTGCTTGAACATCCATGGCAGCGCGTCGCCGCCTGATCCGGACATTTCGTTGATGATCATTGTTTTCGGTCCGTAGATTTGCGCGAGCGGCGAGCAGAACGCTTCGCCTTCGCGGGAAATGGCGCAGTTCCGCAACGGGCGCTTCAGCATATCGATAATGTAATCCGCCACTTCGCCACCGTGGTTGTAGCGCTCGTCGATCACTGCGCCTTGTTTACCGACCTGCGCAAAGTAGAAACGGTTGAAATTGAGGTAGCCGCCGACAGCCGTGTCCGGAACGTGCACGTACGCCAGCTTTCCTCCACTCAGTTCGTCCACTTTTCTCCGGTTATCTTCTTCCCAGGCGCGGTTGCGCAGAGGGAATTCGCTCGGCAGAGGCAGCACGGTGACCTCTCTCGCGTCCTTGCCGTCCGCGTTCGGGCCGACCTTGATTCTGATCTGCTTCCCCGCCGTATTTTCAAAGAAGCTGTAAACCTCCGCAGGAGGCCGAACCTCGCGTCCTTCCACCTCCAGCAAACATTCGCCCGTCTTCACTTCCACTCCCGGCTGCGTCAACGGCGCGCGCAGTTCAGGATTCCAGTTCTCCCCGTTGTAAATTCGCGCAAAGAAGTAGCGTCCGTTCTCGACTTTGTAATCCGCGCCCAGCAATCCGCCCTTCACCTCCCGTGGTTTAGGAACGTCGCCACCCCCAATGAACATGTGGCCAATGGTGATCTCGCCCAACATTTCGTCGAAGAGGTAATTCAAATCGCCCCGTCCCGCCAGTCCCTTTAGGTAGGGAGCGTATTTCTTCTCCGCGCTATCGATGTCCAGCCCGTGATGACGGGGATCGTAGAGAAAGTCGCGTTCAATACGCCAAACTTCGTGGTACATCTGGTTCCATTCGGCGCGCGGGTCAACATAAACCTCCATCTCGTCCAGCTTCAGAGCGCCGTCGCCCGGCTTTGGCGCAGCGTCTGTTTTCGCGATGAACCATCCAGGTCCCTGGCGGTACAGCACTTTTTCGCCATTCGCGGAAACCTCAAACCCGTTGATCCCGCTGAGGAACGGCTCTGTCTTCCGCGTCGTCAAATCGAACTTCGAGACGGTCGCTGGAGTCTGTCCTTCGAATCGCGGCACATCGACGATTTCGGAGAGGAATAGCGTTCCAGCCTTGCCGGCATCAAGGCCTACATAGTTGGCCGCCTTGATCGGCAAAGAGACGATTCGCTGCCCGATTCCGTCCAGGTCGATCGTGACCTTGACGGGCTCCTCTTTCTTCTCGCCCTCCTTACCCTTCTCACCTTCTTTACCCTTGTCGCCTTCCTTAGCCTTATCTCCTGCTTTGTTCTTGTCAGATTCTTTGCCTTTGTCTCCGCCCGCAGCGTCTTTCTTCTCTTCAGCCGCTTTTTCTTCGTCGCTCTGTGGCTCCACTGGCGAGGGATCGCCTTTCTTGAGCACCGCCGCGTAAACACTTCTGAGGACGGGGTGCTGGAAGCTGGACAAATCCAGCCAGCCCGCGGAAAGGCCCACGTCCGTGCTCACGGCAAAGAACAGAGATTTCCCGCCTTTGTCGAACACCGGATATCGCGCGTCACTGATTCCGTCCGTGATCTGCGACTCCTTCCCTGTTTCCACTGAATACACGAAAACCGCTCGCAAATGATTCGCCAGCAGCTTGGCGTACGTCAGCCATTTGCTGTCCGGCGACCATGTTTCGCTGAAACCCGACGTGGGATCATCGTAGCGGTCCGTCGTCACCTTCACCGGCGCGCCTTTTTCCACGTCGACGTACCACAGGTTCAGCCGCTTGTCCGCGTAAGCAATCTTCTTGCTGTCCGGCGACCACAACGGTCCGTAAAAATACGACGGAGGATTGCCCAGATTGATCTTTTTCACGGTCTTGGAGCCCGCTTGATCGGCGATGTGCAGAGCATATTCGCCGGACTCATCCGAAAAATAAGCGATCGATTTCCCGTCCGGAGACCACGCCGGGTCGCGTTCTGCCACCGCCGGCGTCCGCGTCAAATTGCGGATGTCCCCCTTTTCTCCAGGGATCGTCAGAATCTCGCCGCGCGCTTCAAAGACGGCGCGCGCTCCAGTGGGGGATATCGCCGCGTTCTGAATCTTTTCGGCAACCTTCTCGTAGTGTGGCCGCGTGGCCGGCAAGTCCCCGGCGATTCGAATGCTTACCTTTTTCGATTTGCCGCTCGCTGGATCAAACAGGTAAATTCCGCCAAATTGCTCATAGGCTAGAACGTCCGGCCCCGCGGAAAGTGACTTGAAATCGAGCCCTTTGTTCTCCACCACCTGCTTCACTGTCTTCGTCTTCGTGTCATACGCGAAGAGCGTCACGGGCCCGGTACGGTCAGAAAGAAAATATACTGTGTCGCCGAACCACGCCGGGTGCTTGTCATTCGAATTCTCGCGCGGCACTTTTTCCAGCACCAGGTCGTTCAGCCGCACGATATAGATGGGGGTCGTCTGCCCGCCGCGGTACCGCTTCCAGGACGTTTGCCAGACTTCGTTTGGCACATAGGCGATTCGCGTGGCATCTGGAGAGAACCACGCATCTTCGGCACGCCACATCGGAAAAACATCCGCGGGACCGCCTTCGACGGGAACGCTGTAGAGACGGTCAAAGTCCGCATAAGCTTCGCGCCCGGAATGAAAAAGCACCCGCTTTCCGTCTGGAGTCCATCCCACGGCGATGTCCGCTGCAGGATGCCAGGTCAACCGCCGCGGCTCGCCGCCGTCCGCCGGCATTACGAACACATCCAGGTTCCCGTCATACTGGCCTGAAAACGCGATCCATTTTCCGTCCGGCGAAAACACCGGCAGTCCTTCGTGTCCGCCGGTGGTCAACTGCCGCGCATCTCCGCCGTCGCGCGGCACGCTCCAGAGGTAGCCGCCACAAGCAAAGACCACCTGAGTCTTGCTTACCGTCGGTGAGTGCGCCAGCAGGGGAGTTTCTTCCGCCGCCCGGGGCATCGCCGCAAAAACCAGCGAAACACCAATCAGTGTTGCGATTCGAAAGCGCATGCTTCCTCCTGGAAAAGATTCCACCACGACTTGGGAATTATGCTAACGCCTGCGAAACGGGCGGACTTCGCTTCCTCTTGTTCTTCGGAATCCATCACCACGCAGAACCCACCTTGTGAGACGCAAAAGGCGTCAAATATGTTTTCAAAAAAATGAAATGGATTCACGGCAGCAGCGCGAACACGCGCACGGCTCCCCCCGAGCCGCCTTCCAACTTGATCGGCGCCACAATCAAGGACGCGCCCGCTTCGGGCAGTTCGCTCATGTCGGCTAAATTTTCGAGATGATACAACCCCGCACCCAACGTAATGTGATGCACCGCAAAATCCTCAGACGCACCGTAGTCGATGCTCAACGTATCGCACCCCAAACCGCTCACTTTCCGCGGAATCAGCAGCTTCACCGCTTCCACCGAAAACCCCGGAAAATGCATTTTGCCCTTCGCATCTTGATTCCGGTACTTCTGCACGTCCGGCCAGCGTGACGCCCATCCCGTCCTTAGCAGCACAATCGCGCCTTCGGGAATTCGTCCGTGCCGTTTTTCCCAATCTTCAATGCGTGCGGCGGGGAGCTGATAGTCCGCATCCTTGCTGCTTTCCCCGCGGACATCGATCACCACCGCTGGCCCAAACAATTGTTTTACAGGGATTTGGTCAACCGTAGTTTTGCCTGGCGGAAAATGCGCCGGTGCATCCAGATGCGTTCCATAGTGTTCCAGCATCCAGAAGCTTCGCGTAAAGTAGCCGTTCTTTTCGATGGTTGCATTGATTTTTGCTTCGAAGAACTTTTCATCCCCCGGCCATGGCACAAGTTTGTCGTTAATCGCATAACTCAGATCGAGCACGCGCGTCTTCCCGGAGGGGATTCCCTCAAGCATCGAATCGTGATGTGGGTTTTGCAAGAAGAGCGTGCAAAGGGCAGCAAGAATGACGACAACGATACCAAAGCGGCCAATGGCAGCCATCTCTCACCTCAATTCATACTGCAACAAGACGGCCTCTCACTGCTCCGCGTTTACCTGTTGAACGCCCATCGTCGGCCGGCCATCACGGCAACGGAATTCCCGGCGTCGCCACAATCCCCGCCATGCGCAGAATGTCCTGATACTCCTGGTCGGTGAGCTGCGAAACGATCAACCGCACATTCTTCAGCAATTTCATTTTCTTCAGCGCGGGATTGGCGCGCATCTCCGCGAGTGTCACCTGCCGGGGCAACTTCTCGAACGCCCGCAGGTCCGCGACGAGATTCTTTCCCTTGTGGTCGTGCGGGTCCGGGTAGGGATCTCGCGTCACTTCGGCGATCGAGTAGAGCGCCCGCTCCGGCGCCGAGTGATAGCACAACACCCGGTCGCCCTTGCGCACCTGCTTCAGTGCGCGAATGGCATCAGACTTCGCCCCGGCCCCGTCCCACATCTCCTTGCCCTTTACGAAGAGGGTGTCCCAGTGATAGTGGTGAGGGTCAGCGCTGAAGATCCAGTAGTGTCTTTGAACCGTCGTTATCGCCATCGAGGCTTCGAGTCGGCAGCAATATACACGCTGGCATTGAAAAAGCGAAACAAAATGTGAGGGTTACAGGAAGCAGGAATTCACCGTTGCGGGCCGGCTCATCTGTCCATATCTCGGCAAGGTGAATATAATTGCTTTAGTCTCAATATCTTAACAGGGGCTGTCGGCGTCCACAAAAATGTCTTCCCCGCGAACCTCGATGCGGTAGCAATCCACACCCACGGTGGGGTTCTGGCTGATCTTACCGGTTGTGACGTCGTACTGCCAACCATGCCACGGGCAGGTCACAACGTTCTTGTCCATGACCCCTTGGCCCAGCGGCCCGCCCCGATGCAAGCAGGTATTGTTGATGGCATAGAACTTACCCCCCACATTGGCCAGGGCAATCGCTTTGCCCTCCACCTGGAACTCTCGAATCGTTCCCGGCGTGATTTCATTCGTTTTCGCCGCTCGCGCAAATGCCATCTTGGGTGGCCTTTCCTTTTTCCGTCTCCGTGCCCTCGGTGTTAAGTCTCACTGCTCCGGATCGAGTCTGTACTTTTCCAGGGTATCTCCTATCGCGGCTCGGGCGTTTGCGCCACCATCACTGCCTTTTTGAACTCTGCCACCATTTGTGGTTTCAGGCGAACTTCCGTGGGCCGCTTTGCCAGAGTCATCTGGTCGATCTTGTCCTGCAGCTTCAGCAGCGCGAAGAAGAGCCCTTCCGGCCGCGGCGGGCATCCCACAACGTACACATCTACCGGTACGATGCGATCCACGCCTTGCAAAACCGAATACGCATTAAACGGGCCGCCGACGCTGGAACATGCCCCCATCGAAATGCACCACTTTGGGTCCGGCATCTGCTCCCAGACGCGCTTCAGCACCGGCGCCATCTTCAGCGTTACCGTGCCCGCCACGATCATCAAATCTGCCTGCCGCGGCGACGGGCGGAACACTTCTGCCCCGAAGCGCGCCATGTCGAATCGCGAAGTCGTCGAAGCAATCATCTCGATGGCGCAGCACGCCAGCCCGAACGTCAGCGGCCAAATGGCGCTCTTGCGCGCCCAGTTGAACACGTAGTCCACCGACGTAATCATGAAATTCTTTTCGAACCGTTGATCCAGTACGCCCATTGGTCGGTCCTTCCTTGATGACGCCGAGTATATTCACCGTCCGCCCAGGAGTCAAAATTCTCTGCAGCCCCCCATGGTCGGATTGCGGTCCGCTTCAAGTTCGCTGAATGTTCTTAAGCTTGCCTGATAGTGTCTTCCAATACGTGCCGGGGCGCAGGCGTTGCAGGATGTCGATCTGATAGGCGTCCGACCCGATCAGGATTCGCGGCTCGCTTCGCTCAACGCCGCGAAGAATACGCGACGCCGCGTCTTCGGGCGAAGTCCGGAAAAGCTTTTCAAACCGGGCGACATCTTCCTCGCGTCCCGTTCTCGTTACACCGGCTCCGATGCGCGCGCGGCGGGCAATCGCAGTCCGGATTCCCCCTGGGTGCGCGCAGGAAACACGCACTGGCGTCCCCGCAAGTTCATGCCGCAAGCATTCCGTAAATCCCCGCACGGCAAATTTACTGGCGGAATACGCAGGCTGACCCGGGGGAGCGATCAATCCAAAAACACTCGAAAGGTTCACGATGTGTGCGCGCTCCTCCCGCTTCAGCATAGGCAGAAAATACGTCACACCATACACTGTGCCCCAGAAATTGATATTCATCAGCCAGCGAAAATCATCCAGCGAGATTTCCTCGAACTTGCCCTCCAGCGCGACCCCGGCGTTGTTGATCAGCAGCGTCACGCGTCCGTGTTTCTTTCTGACGTCCTTCGCGAACGAGCACACGGCTTTCTCGTCGGCGACGTCCAAAACGTGCGTGGTGATCAGCGCGCCTTTCTTCTCCAATGACCGCGCCGTCTGCGAAAGCCCGCCTTCGTCAATGTCCGCAAGTGCCAGCCCGGAATGCGCGGCCGCCAACTGCTGCGCAAGGGCCCGCCCGATCCCGGAGCCCGCCCCGGTTACCACGGCGACGCCGGCAGACAGAAAGGACATTTCAAACCTCGATGCGCAGATCGGCAGTTGGCTGGCCCGAAAGACCGCTGCCGGCCACTCATATCACAGTTCGAGGGATGTCACCACAGGGAGATCGAAACCGAGAAAGGCTCGATCCTGATCTGGTTGCGGCCCATACGTTTCGCACAATAAAGCGCTTTGTCCGCCTGCTGCACCAGGTCCGAGAGCTCCGGCGGCTTTTTACCCTGGAATCCACAAGCTCCGAAACTGGCCGTCACCGAAATGCTTTCGCCGCCGAAAGTAAACTTCTTCAAGGCTAGTCGCGCGCGCAGGCGTTCTACCGTAAGCTGAATCTGGTCTTCCTGGGCATGCGTCAAAACCACTAGAAATTCATCCCCGCCCATTCGCCCGCTGATGTCCGACGCGCGGGTATTTTCTTTCAGGATCGTGGCGAATCCCCTCAGCACCTCGTCGCCGGCATCGTGTCCATGGCTGTCGTTGATAATCTTGAAGTTATCCAGGTCCGCATGCACGACCCACAGTGAATATCCGTGCCGGGCCGCTCCGCGCAGTTGCCGGTTTGCCCACTCCTCGATCGCCCGGCGGTTCGGCAAGCCCGTGAGCGAATCCGTGTGCGCCATCTCCTCAAGCAGTTTATTCTTGGCGTCGATTTCACGGTGCAGGTCAATGATGCGGCGCCCTACTCCAATGCGCGCCAGCAGTTCACCGCGATCAAACGGCTTGGTCAGATAATCATCCGCTCCCGAAGAAAGACCTTTTACGATGTCTTCCTTCTCCGTCATGCTGGTCAGCAAGATGATGTAGGTATATGAATCAGACGAATCTGCCCGAATTCGTTGGCAGAGCTCGGGTCCCGAGCAGTCCGGCAGCATCCAGTCCGTAATCACGATCGCGGGACGGCGCTCCTTGAAGAGATGTAACGCCTCTTTCCCATTCTCCGCGAACAACAGGGAATACGAGTCGCCCGAAAGCGCGTGCTCGAGGAGCCTTCGGGAAAAGGGCGAATCTTCTACTGCGAGTACAGGTAACTTGGGCAAGGCTTCAGTCATTGACGGTATCAAACGCAACCCTATCGCTCTGGAATACTTAGTCGGCTTTACCGAAAGGATAACGTAGATTTAATGTTACAAGCATCTGCGGCAATAAGGCCTGTCCGCGCGCCATTTGATTCAAAAGAGTAACCGTTCTACTTTGTTCCGTGCACCAGCAGCGCGCCTTCAGCCTTGAACGCTCGCAGTTGATCCGGATCTCGAAACCAACGGCCGGTATAAACATCCGGCGAGGGAGAGCGATCCACGATGCGTTCGTGTGCAACGCTCGTGAATCCCGCAGCACGGAACAATCCGCCCCATTCATCCGTGGACAGTAGATGCGTCTTCACTACCAGCAAATCGCCCCACTGGCGGCAATGCGGATTGTCTCGGTAGTAGTTGATCAGGATCCACGCCGAGCCGCCTTCGCTGAGCACCCGCAAAATATCCTGGATGCCCGCAGCAGGATCCGGCCAGTAATATGACGACTCCACGGAAATCACCTGGGAGAAAAAATTCGGCTGCCAGGGAATTTGCGCCACTTCCCCAGCAACAAAAATCAAATTGCCGAAATCTACGCTGGCGCGCCGGGCGCGGCGGATCATTTCGTCTGAAATGTCCATCCCCACGACGCGGCCTTCGGGCACCAGCTTCGCCAGCCGCCGCGAAAGCCAACCGGCACCGCAGCCCACATCCAGGACGCTGTCCGTGGAGGCGAGCCGCATCTTCTCGAGCACCGGCAGCGTGATGTGCAGGTGCTCCTGCTCCATCCCTTCGCCGCGCCCGGCTTCCGCCCAGCGGTTGAACTCCTCGCGAAGGGAATCGTTGGAAGTGATCTCAGGCATTTGTTGAAAAACTATGCGCCCTGGACTTTTGCGAGAAGTTCGACGAACTTCTGTTTTCGCTCCGATTGGTCTTGGCCCGACTCGGCGTCCGCCATTTGCGTAATGTTCATCGAGCAGAACTTCGGCCCGCACATCGAGCAGAACTTCGCCTCTTTGTAAAAATCGTCGGGAAGGTTTTCGTCGTGCATGGCTTTCGCGGTCGGAGGATCGAGCGAAAGCTCGAACTGCTTGTTCCAATCAAACAGGAACCGCGCGTAGCTCAGGGCGTCATCGCGGTCCCGCGCTCCAGGCCGCTGCCGCGCCACGTCCGCCGCGTGCGCCGCGATTTTGTAGGCGATCACGCCTTGCTTCACGTCTTCCGCATTCGGCAAGCCTAGGTGCTCCTTCGGCGTCACATAGCACAGCATCGATGCCCCATGCCAGCCGATCATCGCCGCGCCGATCGCGCTGGTGATGTGGTCGTACCCGGGCGCGATATCAATCACCAGCGGCCCTAGCGTGTAGAACGGTGCTTCGTGGCACCACTCCATCTCCTTGTCCACTTGTTCTTTGATCTTGTCCATGGGCACGTGTCCAGGCCCTTCGATCATCACCTGGACGTCGTGCTCCCACGCCTTTTTCGTCAGCTCCCCGAGCACTTTCAATTCCGCGAACTGCGCTTCGTCGCTCGCATCGGCGATGCATCCCGGCCGCAGCCCATCTCCAAAGGAAAAGCTCACGTCGTGCTTCTCAAAAATCTTGCAAATGTCTTCTATGTTTTCGTACAGAAAATTTTGCTTCTTGTGATGCTCCATCCAGTGCGCCATCAGCGACCCGCCGCGGCTGACAATTCCGGTAATCCGTTTGCGTACGAGCGGCACGTGCTCGCGCAGCACGCCGGCGTGAATGGTCATGTAATCCACGCCTTGCTCGGCCTGCTCTTCGATCACTTCCAGCATCAGCCCGATCGTCAAATCTTCCGGCCGCCGCACGCGCGAAATCGCTTCGTACACCGGAACAGTTCCCACGGGCACCGGCGACGCTTCAATGATGGCCTTGCGAATCACGGGGATGTCCCCGCCCGTCGAAAGGTCCATCACCGTGTCCGCGCCATAATGCACCGCGTGGTGCAGCTTCTTCAGCTCTTCATCGATGTTGGAACTTGTAGCGGAATTCCCGATGTTCGCGTTGATCTTGCATTTGCTCGCGATCCCGATGGCCATCGGCTCCAGGTTGCGGTGATTTACGTTCGCGGGAATGATCATCCGCCCGCGCGCCACTTCGCTCCGAATCAGCTCCGGGTCCAGTTTTTCACGCTTCGCAACGTATTCCATTTCTTCCGTGATTACGCCCTGACGCGCAAAATGCATCTGCGAAACGTTGCGTCCCTTGGACGCATGTGTGCCGTTGCCGTTCGCTCCGGCCGCTGCCGCTTCCCGTTTTTCAATCCAGTTATCGCGCAATCCCATAAGACCCCCTCAGAAAACTGCCGCCAGCGCTTCGCCGCTAAAAAAATCGTCGCGAACCGCGAATCCTTCAGCTGGAATTCAAATTATGGCACCTGGGGATGGGCGCGGCAACTTCGCGATGCAAGTCTTAAATCTGTGCTTGGCGCGCCGGCTCCCCATAACTATTCCCGCACAGCACGGATGCGTCCAGCTCCCGGCAGCAGGTGTACCCGCTCAGCGCCATCGTCAAGTCCAGATCGGCCACAAGATTCAGCAAAACGTCGCGCACGCCTTCCTCGCCAGCTACCGCTAGTCCCCACATGTAGAGCCGGCCAAGCAGCACGGCTCGTGCGCCAAGCGCAAGCGCCTTGAAAATATCCGCGCCGCGGCGAATTCCACTATCGAACAGCACCGGCACGCGCCCGTGCACTTCGCGCACTACCCCCGGCAGCGCATCCAGCGCGCCGATGGTTCCATCCACTTGCCGCCCACCATGATTTGAAACGATGAGCGAATCCACGCCGGCGTCCACGGCACGGGCCGCGTCATGTGCATGCAGAATCCCCTTGAGGATGATCGGAACACGGGTGTGCTGGCGCAAGAATCCGATGTCTTTCCATGTGAGCGCTGGATTTGAGAATAAGCTCCCCCACAATTGAATCGCCGCCATGGGATTCTGCTCTGGCGGCTGTGGCAGCAGTCCGCGAAAAACCGGATCGCTGAAATAATTTGTCAGGCCCTGTCCCTGCATGAAGGGCAAATAGCCGTGGTGCAGGTCGCGCTCGCGCCAGCCTAGCGAGTGCGTGTCCAGCGTCACGACCAGCGCCGAATACCCAGCGCGTTCTGCGCGCTGCAGCATGCTGGCGGTCACGTCTGGATTTTTGCCCCAATACAATTGGAACCATCGTGGGGACTCCGCTACCTTCGCCGCCGCTTGCGCGACCTCTTCGATCGTGCGGCTGGACATCGTGCTTAGCACAAACGCCAGACCCAGCGACGCCGCAGCCCGCGCGCTGGCCACGTCGGCTTGGTCGTGAACAATTTCCTGCACGCCGATCGGTCCCAGCAAAATCGGCACAGGCAAGCGCGCGCCGAAAAGTTCCACGCTCAAGTCGCGCTTCGCAACATCCCGCAGCATCCTTGGCACGATCCGCCAGCGGTAGAAGGCTTCGCGGTTCGCGCGCATGGTGTCTTCGCCGCCGGCTCCCCCCGCGACGTAGTCGTATGCGCACGGCGAGAGAGTTTCTTTCGCCTTCTGCTCCAGCAAGTCCAGCGGGACCGGCACCGACGGTTTTCCGCCGCCGAGCCCCAACGCATAAATCTGCAGCTCGCGCTCCGGCCCTGTGGGCAACACTTGCGGCTTTTTCGGCTCGCTCATGCGAGGCGCGATTATACATGGGCACGAACTTGGGATTAGAAGCCTGCGCGCGCTTGCCAAAGATAGCACTTGACCGTGGGCGAAATAAAAGCGAATACCTGGCCGCCTCCGTTCAGAACCCGCTCGAAATAGGGGGCGAACGCGCGGCTTCAGTCGTGCCATAACTCTCAACACCAGCGGGTCCCGGGATGCGCACCTTTAACCGCGCGCCGCGCAGGTCAGCTCTCTTGGCACAGCCATTCTTGGGGTGTGCATCCTTTTTGTCTGCACAGCCGTTAGAGAACTAAAGAATGCGCAGGCCAAGGGTGGACGCGAGCTTGGCTTGCTTGTTATCGAAGGTGTAGAAGGCACGGGCTTTGAGGACGAGGGCACCGACAACATGCAACACGTCGAGCGGGCGCGTGCCCAAATGAGGTGCGTACTTTCTAGCGATCCCCTCCGCTAAATGGTAAGCGGCGGTGGGAAGCGGGACGATCTGCACCACGCCAAGAAAAACCCTCACCTTTGCGGTTTCGCGCGCGGAAAGCGAGGCAGCGTTGACGAGTTCGATTCCCAAGGCCAAATACGATACGCTCTGCGGGACAGATTTTGGCATTCGAAGACGCCAAGGCGCAGAGAACATTTCCGACAAAGCCAACAAGAAAAACGAAACGCGCGCGGCGGTGCGCAAAGCCGCTTTGCTTCCGTTCGTCTTCGTGATGTTTGCGTACGCCACGGGCGGGCCGTTTGGGCTGGAAGATATGGTTACGACGAGCGGCCCCGGGCTGACACTGCTCTATCACCTGTTCATTCCGTTTTTCTGGTGTATTCCGGTTTCGCTGGTTGCAGCGGAATTAACGACGGCGATTCCCGTCGAGGGCGGATTCTATCGCTGGGTGCGCGCGGCTTTCGGCGACTTCTGGGGATTCCTGGCGGGATGGTGGAACTGGAGCGCATCGTTCCTACTGGCCGCCGCGTATGCCGTGCTGACGACGGACTACCTGAGCTTTTATTTCCCGGCGATTGCGGGATGGAAGCACCACCTGGTGAGCGTGCTCATCATCGCCGCGATCGCGTGGATCAACGTGCGCGGGATTCAGATGGTTGGCGCGGTTTCCATGGTGCTGGAGATTTTCGTATTGCTGGTGATCGCGGCGCTGTGTGCGATCGCGGCGACTAAGTGGCACCACAATCCTTTTGTGCCGGTGGTGCCACCGCACGTTCCGCCGTTCCAAGTCTTCGGCGCGGGACTGGCGCTCGGTTTGTGGCTTTATTCGGGCTACGAGCAAGTCTCCAGCGTTGCGGAAGAAGTGGAAAATCCGCAGAGGAGTTATCTGCGGGCCTTGGCGATCGTGGTGCCGCTTTCGATGGCGACCTATTTCCTGCCAACGATGTTTTCGCTGGCCGCGCTCGGAGACTGGCAAAAGTGGCACACCAGATATTTCTCCGACGCGGCGGCGTTGATTGGAGGACCGTGGCTGGGCCTGGCGATGACCATCGCCGCGATGATCACCAACATCTCGCTGCTGAACGCCACGGTGCTGACCAGCACGCGCATGCCATCGACGATGGCGGAAGACGGTTACTTGCCGGCGGCGTTCTCCGCGCGACACCCGCGCTACGGCACGCCATGGATCGCCATCATTGTCTCCTCGATTATTTACGCACTGCTAGCTCAGAAAACGATGGTGCAGCTTTTGACCGTGTACGTGTGGCTGCGCATCGGAGTAACGGTGCTGACGGTGCTGGCATCGTGGCGATTGCGCAAGACGCAGCCGGATCTGCGGCGGCCGTTCCGAATCCCTTGGGGCCACGCGGGATTGCTCTACGTCATCATTGCGCCGCTGGCGATGAGCGTGGTCGCGCTGGTAGCCAGCGACCCGTTCGCACGGAAGTGGGGGCCGGTGCCGGTGTTGCTGGGACCAATCCTGTATTTTGTGTTGCGCGATGCAAGAAGGAGAACACACAACTGAAAACGAACGAAGAATGAAATTAAACACAGAGACACAGAGGGTGAGGAGATCGGAAGAAGAGAAAAAGATGGCGGCATAAGGCCGCCTCTAAAATGCAGAAGAATCAGGTAAAGAAATCGAGGATTTTGTACCACGCGCCGGCGAGAGGGAGCGCCCAGGTGTTGCTGCTGCGCAGGCCGAGGGGAGCGGCGGGAAACTTGATGCCGTCGAAAGGAATATGGTTGGGATCGCCGCAGATAAGGCCGGCGAGCTTCGCTCCGAACCAGGTTGCGGCGGCAACGCCGTGACCGGCAAAGCCGGTGGCGAAATACATGCCGTCGAGTTTTCCAGCATGGGGCATGACGTCGAGAGTGAAATCGAGCGTGCCGCCCCAGACGAAATCTACTTTTACGCCGTGCAATTGCGGGTAGACGCCGATCATGCCGCGGCGAAGGATTTCGGCGCTCCGGCGCACGGTATTTTCGGTTTCCGGGAAAAATGCGGCACGGCCCCCGAAAAGCATGCGATTGTCCGGCGTGAGGCGGTAGTAATAGAGAAAATGTTTTGAGTCGTAGATCATGCGGTTGCGCGGGCTGAGTTCGCGGGCGAGATCCGCGGGAAGAATTTCCGTGGCAATGATGTACGAGCCGATGGGAATGATTTTTTTTCGCAGCGCGGGAGTGGCTTCGGTCGTGTACGCGCCGGTGGCAAGGATCACTTCGCGCGCGGTGACAGCACCCTTTGAAGTTTGCAGGCGAAATTTGCGGGCGCCGTTGTTTTTCTCCGGCTCAACGGATGTAACGCGCGTGCGATCGTAGAGGCTTGCGCCAGCATGCCGCGCGGCACGCGCGAGTCCGGCAACGTAGCGCGCGGGATTCAGGCCGGCGCTGGTTTCGTCAAGCATGCCGCCGAAATAGATGTCGGAGCTGATTTCGGCGCGCAGCTCGCTTTTCGGTACCATGCGCAGCTCGTGATTGAACTCGCGCTTGATCAGCGCGGCGGATTCTTCGTAACCATCGAAGTGCGATTGTTTGCAAGCCACTTCCAGATGGCCGCAGCGCGAAAAATTGCAATCGATGTTCTCTTCGCAGAGGATCTGCTCGACGCAATCGATCGATTCGAGCGAGGCTGCGTACATTCTTCGAACGGCTTCCCGGCCGTAGCGTTTGACGAGCGTGGGGACGGGCAACTTCATTCCAGTGAGGACCATGCCGCCGTTGCGCGAACTGGCGCCCCAGCCGAATGTTTCGGCTTCGAACACGGCGGCGTTCACTCCGCGTTTCGCGAGGATTCGAGCAGCCGAGAGGCCGCAGTAACCGCCCCCAACGACGGCGACGTCGACGGAATCGGGGAAATCGGGAGAGGCGGCCACTGCCGGCGAATCGACGGTGGTGGCCCAGAAATTCTTCTCTTGGATGGGCATGAAATGAATTGGCGCGGGGAGATTCTAGCATTGGACGCGGGCGGAGAAACAATCGACTGGTGAGCGCACAAAAAAAAGAGACGGCAGAGAACTTTGGTGCATCTGCCGTCTCTTCAGATGAGATTGTTCAGGAGAAAACTTCGCGCCGTTTATTCTTCGTCTCCGTCGAGTCCATCGGTGGGCGTGATGGTGCCGAAGAGACCGTCCTGCTCACCGTTGGGGCCAGCGGTGAAGAACAAAGTGTTCGCGGGCCCGGCGTTCGCGTCATTGCCAAAGGTTAGGGACCAAAGTCCATCTATGGCCATGATCGAATCATTCGGGTTTTTCACGAAGCCGGTGAACTTGCGGGTGAATCCGTTGAATGCCGCGATCCAGCCGCTGCGGAAATTGCCGACGAGAATGGCATTGCTGAACTCGCCGAAATCGCGCGTGGTCCACACCACGCCCCACGGCGCGTTGAACCAATCGCCGTGCTCGAGATGGCCGATGTTCCGCCCTGCGGGAGTAAAGAGTTCGACGAAGCCGAGGCCAGGGCCGCCGACGGGATCGTGCCGGGCAGCATCCTGCTTGGCGTAGGTGACGAAAAGCGTACCGCCGATATTTTGAATGTTGAAAGGCGCGAAGCCGTGGGGAACGCCTTCGGCTTCGAAAGCATCTTCATCAAGGTGCACGCGCTCAAAGTTTGTGTCATAGACCTCGACTTTTGCGGAACGGAAATTCGTAACGTAGAGAAATTTGTGGCCGTTGATTTCGCCGGAGGTTGCGCCTTTGTAGACGGCGCCGTTGGGACCGCCCTTTTCTGAATTGTCGACTTCGAGGACAGCGTTGATGGAGGGTGGTTTCGCGCC
>WNFT01001247.1_pt1 | contig 41418 bp, 37 predicted proteins | sample 5400191 | NCBI WGS metagenome assembly WNFT01 (sample SAMN13153359, study PRJNA577476) | soil metagenome | isolation source: 80 cm saprolite under Madrone tree | place: USA:California | collected 2016-06-14 | reverse complement strand
CACAAACTGCACCTTCGGATTGTTCTTGCCCAGCACCTTCGTGATCGCTGCCGTCAACGTCGTCTTGCCGTGGTCCACGTGCCCTATCGTCCCGATGTTTACGTGCGGCTTACTGCGGTCGAATTTTTCCTTTGACATTCTTAATTGGCCTCTTTAATAAAAGTTCGATGCCGGCTAACGCGAGTCCTAATTAGATGGAGCCCGCGATGAGATTTGAACTCATGACCTCCTCCTTACCAAGGAGGCGCTCTACCCCTGAGCTACGCGGGCGCTTTATAGCGCAAGCTGTTAGCTTGCGGGTTCAATCTCACGGGGACAAACTCGATTGCCTGTCTGTCCCTAACTACTCTGGAGCGGGCGACGAGATTCGAACTCGCGACCCTCAGCTTGGAAGGCTGATGCTCTACCAACTGAGCTACACCCGCCCGAAATCATTGCCGATTGTCAATTTCCAATTGCCGATTAGAAGTCATCAAAGCAAAAGTCCAATCGGCAATGGGCAATCGAAAATCGGCAATCGCTTTGGTGCAGGGGGTAGGATTCGAACCTACGTAAGGCGTTAGCCTGCCGGGTTTACAGCCCGGTGCCATTAACCACTCGACCACCCCTGCATCTACTGTCAAGTGCTTAGTGGAGCCGGCGAAGGGACTTGAACCCCCGACCCTCTGATTACAAATCAGATGCTCTACCAACTGAGCTACGCCGGCCCGCTATAGAGTACAAATAGCGCATTCCGACAAAATGCGGATACTACCAACCCGCTTACGAAAACGCAAGTCGCACTCAGGATTACAGATATCCTAACACTTGTGAGAGGAAAAGAATGAACTGTGGCATCTAAAAATTGGCACTCGTTACCTCAAAACCTCAGCCTAACTCTACGAATTACAAACGCGTCGCGCGCTTGAACCGAGCCCCGGATTTAGAGTTTAGGCTAACTGTTGACGCGATATGACCGCGCGATAAAACGAGCGGAAGTAACCATACATAGATAGACAGGCTGAGATCACTACCAACCAAAGCATCGCTCTACCGGCAGTGTATAAAAGCACCTGCCAATCATTTCCGGTTACCACTCCAACGCCAAACAGGTGTTGCCACGCCGTCTGTAATTCGGGAACATACCAAAACTTGATCGCTGGAAACGGTTTGCCGAAATTTGCAACCGGGGGTCTTCCGGCAACGCTCGAGACAATCAATAATGCGACTGTCAGTACCTGGACCAGCATCTTGAATTTCCCCATTTTCGATGCGGAAATCACCAACCCATCTGCGGCTGCGATGGAGCGCAAGCCCGTCACTGCAAACTCACGACCAATAATAATCACGACGGCCCACGCCGGCGCTAACTGATTCTCGACCAATGAAATCAGCGCCGCTGAAATCAGCAACTTATCGGCGATGGGATCAAGCAATTGACCCAGGCGAGTTACCTGCTGGCGGCTGCGCGCGAAATGTCCGTCCAAATAGTCGGTCAACGCCGCGCCCAGAAAAAGCACTACGCCAAAAATGTGACGAGGTACGCCAAAGCTCTCCGAAAACGGTGTCAACAAAACGACGACGAGTATGGGAACGATAAAGATGCGCAGGAGCGTCAGAGCATTTGGCAGGTTCACAGTCTATAGCCTTGCAGACGAGCCGTCGAAACTTCGGATGGCGATTGCTTTGCAGTGTAGAGTGCGTCTAAAAACACTGTCAAGACGCACTGACTGTCAACTTGCCGTTCAACTTTTCGTGGGCTAAAATTCATGATTCGCTACTCGCCGAAATTCGCGTCCGTGGCGGGTCGGAATACCAATCGTCCCATGGCAATCGATCTCATCACAGTCCGAGGCGCCCGCCAGCACAACCTCAAAAACATCAATGTAGAGATACCCCGCGACCGCTTCACAGTAATCACTGGCCTGTCCGGCTCGGGCAAATCTTCGCTGGCGTTCGACACGATTTACGCTGAAGGGCAACGTCGCTACGTCGAGTCTTTGTCCGCCTACGCCCGTCAATTTCTGGATCAATTGGAAAAGCCTGACGTAGATTCGGTTGATGGACTCTCTCCCGCCATCTCAATCGAACAAAAGACTGTCTCTCGCAGCCCGCGCTCGACGGTAGGCACCGTCACCGAGATTTACGACTACATGCGCCTGCTGTTTTCTTCAATTGGCCTGCCACATTGTCACAAGTGTGGCGCGGCAATCACGCGGCAAAGTGTCGAACAAATTGTTCAGAACGTCCTTGGTCTGACTGAAGGCGAACGCGTAATGATTCTCGCCCCGATAGTGCGCGGACGAAAGGGTGAGTTCAAGAAAGAACTCGAGAAACTCGCTAAGGACGGCTTCCTGCGGGCGCGCGTTGATGGCGAACTGCTATCGCTTGATGAGGAGATCAAGCTCGACAAGCGCCGCAATCATTCGATAGAAGCAGTTGTCGATCGCCTTTTGATCAAGCCTGGTATTAATGAGCGCCTTACGGAGTCCGTTCGAACAGCCCTCAAACTGACCGGCGGTGCGGTGCTGGTATCTGTCGTCGACGGCGAAGAAAAACTTTATTCGGAAAAGATGGCCTGCGTGATTTGCGGCATCAACGTGCCGCCGCTCGAGCCGCGTTCGTTTTCTTTCAACTCGGCTTACGGCGCCTGCAAGCGTTGTCATGGTTTGGGCACCGTACTTGAAGTCGACGCCGCCAAACTGATTGCCGACGCAAACGTCGCTGCCGATAAACTCACCTTCATGGGCCAGGCGGATCGTCAGGGCTCGGCATATTTGAAGAGTGCACTGCAGGCCGTTGCCAAACATTACGGCGGCGACTTGAAAAAGTCATTCGCCGAACTTCCAAAAGAAGTCACCGAAGGATTCTTGCGTGGCGTCGCCGGTGAGTTAACTTTCCGCCAGGGACTTTACTCCTATCAAAATCCCTGGAAGGGCGCGGTGCGTTGGCTGCACGATCGTTTGCATGAAGCGCCTTCGGAAAAAATAACCGCTGCGCTTGAAGAACTTGTATCGCCGGTGGTTTGTCCGGACTGTAAAGGCAAGCGGCTGCGATCTGATTCACTGTCCGTGCGACTGGGCGGGCGCGGCATTGCCGAGTACACGGCCTTGCCTATTGAAGCTGCGGTTCCGGCCTTCGAAGCGATCAAACTCAACTCGCGCGAGGAACAAATAGCCGGTCAAATACTGCGCGAGATCAGGAATCGTTTGCGTTTCCTGGAGACCGTGGGGCTTGGTTATTTAACTCTGGATCGCTCTTCCGCGACGTTGTCGGGCGGTGAAGGCCAGCGCATTCGCCTGGCCACCCAAATAGGCTCGCAACTTCGTGGCGTACTTTACGTGCTCGACGAACCATCGATCGGCTTGCATCCGCGTGATAACCAAAAACTGCTCGACACCTTGACCGCATTGCGCGATCTCGGCAACACCGTGCTCGTAGTCGAACATGATGAGGAAACGATCCGGCGCGCCGACTATGTAGTCGATCTTGGACCAGGCGCCGGCGCGCACGGTGGTGAACTCGTTGCGTTTGGTACGGCTGACGATGTGGCAAACAATCCGCGTTCGATCACCGGTCTTTATATTCGCGGCGTGCAGAAGATCGAAGTGCCAACCCACAGGCGAGCTGCAAACGGAAAATATCTGACGGTGCACGAAGCGCGCGCCAATAACCTCAAAGACATAGATGTCTCGTTTCCGCTTGGCTTGTTGACGGTGATCACCGGCGTCTCTGGTTCCGGCAAATCTACCTTAATCGGAGAAATTCTTTATCCCGCATTGGCACGCCATCTTTATGGTTCGCTTACGCAGCCGGGAGCCTGCGCGGCAGTAGAAGGTCTCGAGCACGTTGATAAAGTGATCGAGATTGACCAGTCGCCTATTGGTCGCACGCCGCGTTCAAACCCGGCGACGTATACGGGACTCTTCACGCCGCTCAGAGAGCTCTACGCGATGCTGCCTGAATCGCGTGAACGTGGTTACAAGGCCGGACGGTTTTCTTTTAACGTTCGGGGTGGCCGTTGCGAAGCCTGTGAAGGCGACGGCATGAAGCGCATCGAGATGAACTTTCTGCCGGACGTTTATGTGCTTTGCGACGTCTGTCGCGGCGCTCGTTACAACCGCGAAACGCTTTCAGTTAAGTACAAGGGAAAATCTATTGCCGAGTTGCTCGACACGACAGTCGAAGAAGCCTTGCCAATCCTGGAAAACGTTCCGCAGATTCAACAGAAACTACAGACGCTACTTGATGTTGGCTTGGGATATTTGAAACTGGGCCAGTCAGCGACGACGCTATCAGGCGGCGAAGCGCAGCGCATCAAGTTGGCGAAAGAACTTTCCAAGCGCGCGACGGGACGCACCGTCTATATGCTCGACGAACCGACCACCGGACTGCATTTCGCTGACGTTCACAAACTGCTGGACGTATTGCAGCGGCTCGTGTCACTGGGCAATACCATCATCGTCATTGAGCACAATCTCGACGTTATCAAATCAGCAGACTACATCATTGATCTTGGACCAGAAGGCGGGGAACACGGCGGCCGGGTGGTAGTCGCCGGGACACCCGAAGACGTTGCACGCTCGCGCCGTTCGCACACCGGACATGCACTACGGCCGCTGCTCAACGGCCGCCTGGCAAAGAATGGCAACGGGCAGAGGCTAGGGAAGGCGCTGCTCGCGTCGGACTCCTAGAATATGATTAAAGTGAATCAAATCTCATCCTCCCTGACTGCCAGCATACTTGGCCTCTCTGCTCATATCGCTGTTTGCAACGGTGTTCGGCCAAGAAAAGAACCTTGAGGTAATTCGAGCTGACGATCTGCAAGTTTCAAAGGTCGTCATAAAATCAAAACCTAAACCACATTATCCAAAGCTAGCGCACAAGCAACATATTGGCGCGACAATTGTGCTGCGCGCAATTTTTAGAGCATCGGGAAAAGTTACCGACGTCAAATTTAGTAAGGTGATGCCCGCTGATCTATCGGATGACCTCGTCTCTGCATTTACCGAAGAGTGTATGAAGGTGGCGCCTAAAATAAAGTTTAAGCCCGCAACGAAGAACGGTCATCCAGTATCAATGTACGTACAACTTGAATACGCTTTTTATCCGGACTAGGTGCCTGCGAAGATTAGTCCTCTTTACAAAAATCCGTCTCCTCTCTGAACGCTCAATAACAGTCACTAATTCTGGTCGCAAGACCGGAACATCGCGTAGAGTTCTAGGTGCGCCACGCGTTAGCGTTGCTGAGTTTGTTACAATATGACCAAATGCAGAAGGTCAAGAGAGTTTTCAAGTCATTCGCTGAGGCCGACAAGGCCAACAAAGAATTTATGGCGTCCCTGTCTGCCACTCAGCGTTTGGATATGCTGCTGACGCTTATTAGTCAAAACAAATCTAACAACCATGACGAAGCTGGATCCGGACTTAAGAGAGTTTATCGAGTTATTAAACGCTCGTGAGGTTCGTTATGTCATCGTAGGCGCTATTGCCTTGGGCTATCACGGTCGTCCCCGATACACCGGAGATATCGATTTTTTTGTTGAAGCCTCTGAACGGAATGCCGCGCTGCTCACGGAGGTTTTAGATCAGTTCGGGTTCGCTAATGTCGGAATCGATGAAGAAGATTTCACGGCCTTAGGCCAGGTTGTTCAGCTCGGGGTTGAGCCTCATCGAATGGATCTGATGACATCAATATCCGGCGTCGCTTTCGAAGAAGCTTGGGATAGTCGAGAATATGGCGACCTTGATGGTATACAGGTCCCATTCATCTCCAAAGAATTGTTGAAGCGCAATAAAAGGGCCGTTGGCCGTACCCAGGATCTAGCAGATCTCGATTACCTGTAAGAGGAGCAAAACTTGTCTAGTGCGTACGGTGATGACGTTAGGCCACTTGAGTTGGATAAGGTGCAAACCTACCCGCTCTCCTCGCGTGCCAGCAAGGTTTCACTTGATGACTTTGCGACCGTCCTCAACGAAGAGTCATCAACGAAGGATTTTCTCGCCAGCCTGCCAAACATTCTCGCGGTCCAAAGTTTAAGAAAACTTGCCTTGCGCGTGCACCGCGCACGTGAGTTACAAAAACCAATTATCTGGGGCATTGGCGGTCATGTAATCAAAACCGGCTTGGCGCCAATCATTATCGATCTCATGAAACGCGGGTTTGTCACTGCCATCGCGGCCAACGGCTCGGTGCTGGTCCATGACGCAGAAATCGCGATGGTCGGCTCAACTTCCGAAGACGTTGATGCGACGCTCGGGGAAGGTGTTTTCGGCGGCGCAGATGAGACCGGGAAATTGATAAATCGCGCGGCGCGTGAAGGCGCACGCGACAATATTGGCTTGGGCGAAGCAGTGGGCCGTACTTTAGTTGGTCAGACACCGAAGCATGCAAACCACTCACTGCTCTGTGCGGCTTATGAGTCGAAAGTTCCGTTCACTGCGCACGTCACCATCGGCGGTGATATCGCGCATTTTCATCCTGAAGCTGATGGTGCTGCGCTCGGCTCAACGACGCACACCGATTTTCGTTTGCTTGCTGAACTAGTAAGGCGCATGAACGGCGGCGGCGTTTACTTGAACATCGGATCGGCAGTAGTGCTGCCGGAAGTTTTTCTGAAGTGCGTAACGCTGGTAAGAAATTTGGGGCACGAGCTAAACGACATAACGACCGCCAACTTCGACTTCATCCAATCCTATCGTCCGCTAACAAATGTTGTGCGCCGGCCCACGGCTGACGGCGCGGGGCAAGGCTATTCGATCACCGGCCATCACGAACTCACCATTCCTTTGCTCGCCGCCGAACTCATTTGCGGCCATGAAGCGCAGTAAACCCCATTTCTTAACTATTAGTTCGCTTCAGAATCTCAGCGTGTAGTTTAGCCGCAGGTTGCGGCCAATCTCCGGCGCAATATCCTTGATGAACGACAAGTGATTGCGATACAGCCGATCCGTCAAGTTGTAGCCACTGAGCGTAAAGACGTGAGCGGTCCGTGAGTTCACGATGGTGTAGGAAGCGTTGAGGTTAACAACCGCGTAACCCGCGGTTGGCGATTCGTTCCGGAATACGCGGTCCTGCCGCCGCGCCAAAACCAATTCCGGTCGCACACTGAGCGCATTGAAACGCCAGTCAACTCCCAGCGTACTGCGAAGCGGCGGAATGCGGGGCAGCGGCTGTCGCAGTTCAGTCAAATCTGCACACACGTAGTCCACCTTTCCATTCAACCACACGTTGGGAACAAGACGCGCTTCTACGCTTGCCTCGGCGCCGACATATCTGCTTCTGCTTTGTGCGTAATCAACAATTGGCAGATGCGAGGCCGGATCTGTTACACCCGTGAAGGAAGTAAAAACAAAGTTGCTGAAGTTGTAGTAATAGACACTGCTCTCCAATCGCAGACGTTGGCTGTGGTGGCGTAGCGAAAAATCAATTCCGTCTCCTTGCTCGGCCTTCAAGTTTGGATTGCCAATATCAAAAACCAGAATGCCCGGATGCGGTCCGTTGTTATAGAGCTCCTCGAGCGCGGGAGCGCGAAACGAGTGCTGATAATTAGCCACAAACGAGCCGCCGTTCCAAAGGGCGAGGCGCATCCCGGCGCTGCCGGAGAAACCCAAAAAGTTGCGCTTGCGAAAATTTCCTTCCGGACTATAGCCATTCTGCTCAACGCGTCCGCCGAACTGAAAACCAACGCGTTCATAGTCAACTCGCTCTAAGCCGTAAACAGCAAAAGACCGCTGCCGGGTGTGCGGCGCGGGCGCTTCGGCTCCAACTGATTCGTAGTCACGCGTAAAACCCGAGAATCCAAAGGTGCCGGATACATTCCCATACCGGCGGTGATTAAAGTTGGCGCGGTAATTCAAGTTTTTATTAGTTGCAACTGAATCGAGTTCAGTTACATTTTCATCCGATTCAAACTCAAACTCGCGATTCAGATAATCGTTGTAGCTGAGGGCAAAGTCGCCACTTTCCAGGAGGCCATTCAGTTCGCGAAAGCCACCCTTCAACTCATAGCTGTTGCGGCGCATTCTCAAATACTCAAGATCGATCTCATCAGCGGCGACCGGAATGCCATAACGGCGCCGATCGTAAGCGTAACTAAACGACAGCCAGCCCTTGCCGGGGAACCAGCCGACGCCGCCGCTAAAATTGCCGCTGCGCGCATAGGAATTCAACACCGTACCCAGCGGCGTGCGATAGTCGTCTGTTTTCTGTGCTCCGCTGCTGCCGAAAATCAAAAAGTTTTTGAATCCAAATTTGAATCCGGCGCTGCCACCCGCTTGCCAGTTGTTCGTTCCCCCAAACGTGGTCAAATAACCCGACAGGCCTGGTTGATAAACGTCATTTGTAGAAATCCCGTTGACCACTCCGCCAATTGCGTTACTGCCGTAGAGTAATGTTGCGGGACCCTTAACGATTTCGACGCGGTCAAGGGACAACACATCAATTGGTTCAACTTCATCGCCCGATTGCGAAGCGATGCCGCCCACGCGCAAACCGTCTTGTAGCACCAGGACGCGATCACCATCGAAGCCACGAATCACCGGACGGCCAGAACCGGGACCAAAACTGCGCTTGGCAACGCCGAGTTGATATTCCAGCGCTTCGCCGATGGATGCAGGATTTCTTTGCGCCAGCTCCAGGGCGCCTATTGAAGTAACTGCCTGGTAAGAAGAATTGACGGCTTCGGCCGAACCCGTTGCAGTGACCGTTACCTGTTCGCTCACCGGCGCCAGGGTCAAGGTGAAATTAATTGTCTGCTCACCACTCGTCACCTCAACTTGCCTGACAACGTCGGCCACGCGATCAAGATGCGCGATGATTTGGTACTTACCCGCAGTGACGTTATTGAAGACGAAAGCGCCATGTTCGTCCGTCCCCACCGATCGTTTTAACTCAGCGATGGTGATTATGGCGTTGCGCGCCGCGACACCCGACGGCTCGAGCAAGACAGTTCCGCGAATAGTTCCCACACTGCCGGGCGTTTGAGCTGGGGTTACCGCTTGAGCAAAAGCGCCGCTCACACTCATAACAAAGCAATAAATAAGAGCCGGAATCGATCGTGCAAACATATTCGTATCCTTGAGATGAAGTCTCAGCTCTACTGAAATTGAAAATCGTTTTCATTTTCAACCAGGCTCTTTTGATTTGTCAAGGGTTGACTGGGATCTGTTACTGCCGGTCGGGCCAAGATGGCTTAAGAAGCAGTGGCGCGTTGTTGCTGTTAGGCCGGTGAGCACATCCCGGCGAACATCTTTTAGGACCGACGAGCTGGATGGTCCAATAATTTGTCGGCCGTGAAAGTGCGTAGTCAAAATTTCTTCCCGACAAATTCGGCCTTCTTAAATCGGCCTTTCTGAGTAAGTTATCGATCGAGTTAGGTGCATTACGATAAACAAAGTTCGTAAGTTATAATCCGGGAACTCCAGGAACAAACAAGGACGCCAAAACAAGGGGAACCATGCAGCCTGAGAAACTAGCTCGTTTCAAAACAATATTGCTCGCAGCACTGCAACAGCACACTGAACACGTGCGCGATGATCAGGCCGCGGCGCTCGAACTATCCGACGACGGCGTCAAGGACACCGTCGATCTTTCATTGATGGATGTGAATAAAGAAATGGCGCTGCGTTTGGGAGAACGTGAATCTCAAATGATCGCCGACATCGATCAGGCACTTTTGAGAATTGAAGAGGGTTCTTATGGTAAGTGTGCTCGCTGCGGTAAATTGATCGATGAGCGTCGCCTCGAAGCTCTGCCTACTGCCCGCTATGACGCCGCCTGTCAGGAAATAATTGAACGTGCCAATGGTGAAGACGAACATTCAACCCTGTAAGAGCGTAAATCGTAAATCGTGAATCGTGAATAGATTTAAAAAGGCGCGAATGCGACTTGGTCATTCCGGATCCGGTTTTGCCACTTACCATTCACAATCTTTCTTAACAAGATTCAAGTTCCGCCCTAACCATTTACGATTCACGATTTACGATTTACGGCTTTTTCACGCTTTCGGATGTGCTTTGTCATAAACCTGAATCAATTTTTCCATCGATACATGCGTGTAAATCTGCGTGGTTGAAAGCCGCGCATGTCCCAACAGCTCCTGTATATCGCGCAGGTCGGCGCCGCTGTCCAGCAGGTGGGTTGCAAACGAGTGGCGCAGCGCATGCGGACTGATATCGTGACGGCCCGCGCAGATGGCAATGTATTTTTCCACCATTCGTCCCACCGAACGCGTTGTGATTCTCGTTCCCTGATAGTTTAGAAAGAGCGCTTCCGGCTCGCGCAACGAAACCGGAGCTGCATCTAAAAACTTGTCGCGCATGTCCAGATAGGTGCGCAACGCCTCGAGCGCCGGCTCTCCAAACGGCACGATTCGTTCTTTGCGCCGCTTTCCACTCACGCGAATCAACCGATTCTTGAAATCAACGTGGCCCAGATTCATTTTGGTCAACTCGGCCACACGCACGCCGGTCGCATACATTAATTCCAGCATGGCACGATCTCTTTTCCCGAGATCCGTAGCGACGTCAGGCGTTTCAATAAACTTGATTGCTTCTTCGATTGAAAGGTGTACCGGCAGTTTCTTTTCCAGGCGTGGTGTGGAGACTAGTTTTGCCGGATTTACTTCCAGCACACCTTCGCGCACTAGAAACTGAAAAAAAGTCCGCAGCGCAGCCAGCTTGCGCGCGATCGAGGCCTTCTTTTTTTGCGCGGTGTGTAACGTGGATAGCCATTCGCGGATGGTAATGTGATCGATTGCCGTTAGAGCGGGGGCGCTTCTCTTCCCCGTCTTCGGATGGGCCGGCGCCAGATAGTCCAGGAATTGTTCGAGGTCACTCTGGTAATTGCGTGAGGTATGCTCGCTGACGTTGCGTTCATAACGCAGGTGCTCGAGGAACTGTGTCAGCAGTTCTTGCATATTTAATAGGCAGCGGATTAACGCGGATGGCGCGGATCAGATCAATACAGATTTTAAATTGGGCTAACTAATATCCGCGTTCAGCTGCGTTAATCCGCGGCCAATTCTTCCTGTCACCAGGCATTCACCGCAACATTCGACGGCTTGGGCGCATAATAGCCCCTGCGCGCGCGAACCCGCACGTCTTTTCTTGCCTTGATTCGAAGATCGATCAGATGAAAACGGCCATCACGCCGTTCCTCTCCCGAGTAATAACTGAGCACATACTGCTGTGCCAGGTCCGCGGCGATTTGTTGGAAGGCTGCGTCCAACTCATCAGTCGTCTTGGGAATATAGACCGCGCCGCCGGTCTGTGCGGAGAGTTGTTCCATGCGTCGCTCAGCAGCCAATGCCCTCAGATTCGCACCTTCGTAGAGTCCGGTTTGCACAATGAAGATTTGGCAATCGTCCGCCAGCACCTGGCGGATGGTAGTCTCAAAATCATTGCGGCTGGTTGTCTCAACTCCATCAGAAACAATCACCAGCACGCGCCGGCCGGCGTAGGGACGAAGATAAGCGGCGGCCTCAATGATGCAATCGAAAAGCGAGGTCGATCCTTCGGGTCTGCCGAAGCCTTCGATAGTCCGCTCAAGCACCGAAGCATCTTTCGTCAACGGCTGGGCCAGGTAATTGTCCGAGCCGATCGAAAAAATTGCGGCTTCATCCACCGGCCTCATGACCTTGCGAAAGAAATGCTTCGCAGCCTGCTTTTCAAACTCGCGCGCGAAATCGATGCTGCCGCTGTTATCAAACAACATCGCCATGCGCACGTTTGTTTCGCTGCGCGTCATATCGCTGATGTTCCTTAACTGCCCATCCACTCGCAGTTCGAAATCCTCCAACCGCAGTCCGGTGAGCGCGATGCCGCGCGTGTCAAAAACTGAAACCGGGATGGGCACAAGATTCGAACTAACGCGCACGATATCGTTGGCATCGATTTCACCGTTTGCATTGTCCGCGGATGTCGGTGGCGGCTTACTCGGATTCGCGTTTGGTGTTTGCGAAGGTTCGGCAACCGGGCCAGGCGACGATTGCGGTTTTTTTTGAGAGGACTTTGGCGTTGGTTCCTTGAGCCGTCCCGATTGAGAAACTGCGGTTAATCCGCTGAAGCTAAACAGCAGACACGCACTCACAAGAACGCTTGCGCTTCGTGACGCAAACTTACTCATGCGGAGGCTTGTAACGCTGGTCGTTGCTGCTGATTTTCCTGAAGCCAAGCGTCCCATTCTTTCAATGCCAGATTTACCTGCAATTCGTGGCGATCGCGTTTACGCCGAGCACGCCGCCGCTCGTCGTTGGCCAGCGGCTCGAGCAAAGCGAAGGTAATGTTTACCGGCTGGAAGTTTTTAGTTTCGGTTCGAGAAACATAACGCGCCAGCGCGCCAACGGCACTCAATCGCGGCGCTTGAATTAAAGCCCGGCCCGAAGACAGCCGGGCCGCATTAACTCCCGCCAGCCAGCCCATCGCTACCGATTCAACATAACCCTCGACGCCCGTGATTTGCCCGGCAAAGAAGATGTTGGGTCGCTCGCGCATTTGCATGGTGGCGGCCAGCACGCGCGGTGAACAAATGTAAGTGTTGCGATGAATTTGTCCGAACTGGAGAAACTCTGCCTGCTCCATTCCCGGTATCAATCGCAGCACGCGCGCCTGTTCGCCGTAACGTAGATGATTCTGAAAGCCAACCAGGCTGTATGCATCGGCCATTAAATTTTCCTGCCGCAACTGCACCACCGCATAGGGCTCGCGGCCGCTGCGCGGATCCACCAAACCGACGGGCTTCATCGGGCCGAAGCGCAGCGTATCCACTCCCCGCCGCGCCAATTCTTCAATCGGCAGACAGGCTTCAAACCAACGGGTGTCTTCAAAGCGTTGCAGCGGCACACTCTGCGCATTGATCAACCCGTCATAAAAGGTCGCGTACTGCTCCTCGTTAAACGGACAGTTCAGATAATCGTCGCCGCCCTTGCCATAGCGCGCAGCAAGAAAGGCCACTGAGCGATCGACTGAATCGGCTGAAACGATAGGCGCAATCGCATCGTAGAAATAAAGCTGATCGCTGCCGGTAAGCTTCATGATCTCTGCGGTCAGCGCGTCAGACGACAGTGGTCCCGTGGCAATGATCGTTATCTCATCCTCGGGAATCTCTTTAGCTTCTTCACGAACCAACTCGATGTTCGGGTTGCTTTCAATTTCGTGGGTTATCAGTTCAGCGAACTTGTGACGATCGACAGCCAGCGCGGCGCCTGCCGGAACCCGAGTGGCGGTCGCAACCTCCATCACCAGCGAACCTGCGCGGCGCAACTCTTCCTTTAATAAATAAGGAGCCGAACCCTGTTCGTCTGACTTCAGCGAATTGGAACAAACAATTTCCGCGAGTTTGTCAGTGCGATGCGCGGGCGTTTGTTTGACTGGCCGCATTTCAAATAAGCGCACTTGAGCGCCGGCGCGGGCCGCCTGCCAGGCGGCTTCGACACCCGCCAGACCACCGCCGATCACGTTGTGCGATGCGCGGGCGTTTGTTTGACTGGCCGCATTTCAAATAAGCGCACTTGAGCGCCGGCGCGGGCCGCCTGCCAGGCGGCTTCGACACCCGCCAGACCACCGCCGATCACGTTTACTTTTTTCATTCTGCTCGGCTCTGCCATCAACCTGATGTGCGGAAAACCTATGGCTTTCCCTTGAAGGCCTCTCAAATGCTTGGCGGGGTTACACCTCGCCATTGCGGAGACCGCCGCGGTCCCGTAATCACCTCTTCTTGCCCTTCGCTGCTCGCTTCGGGGAGCCCGACTTCGCTCCCTCTTTCCTGCGTTTCTTCTCAACCTTCTTGTGAGCGGCGGCTGTCACTTGCGCTACGCGCTCGGCTTGCGTCAGTCGTTTGGCGCCGCGTCCCGGTTGGCCCACATGCTCCTGCTCAGTTATCTCGCCCTGATGTTTCTGGTACTCAAATTCGTTCACCGTGTGTCCGGCTCCAACCTTGGCAACATCAAGGTTTCTCATCTGCTCTCTGCCCATATTACCGATGTCCTCCTTTATCTTGCTCGCTGCTTGACACTCAAAAGCGAGCCTTCGTATAGTGCAAACTCGCTTCGCATTCGCGCTCAAGCGAATGCATTCGAGGCCGGCTTAGCTCAGTTGGTAGAGCGTCTGATTCGTAATTAGAAGGTCGCCGGTTCAACTCCGGCAGCCGGCTCCAGCAAACATTCAAACAGACGGCGTGTTAACCACGCCGCTCTTATTTTTCCCACCCGCCTACCATAACATAACAAAAAGCCCTGCAAATACGAGCCGCCGCTTCCTTGTGGAATTGATGCGTCACGTAGAGTGTATTGAACAGTGTTGACGATTCGCTGGGATAGATTCTCGCGACCCTGAAGTGTTAACCTCGCGGCCCGATGCGAGTTAGCGCCGCTCAACTGCAACAATATCGACGCGATGGTTTCCTGGTGCTTGGAGATTTTGTCCCGGCAGCCGCTTGCGATCATTTGCGAGCGCGTGCTGAACGACTCGTTCAAAACTTCGATCCGCATGGGGTCGCCTCCGTCTTTTCTACTCACGAACAGAACCGGCTTGCCAACGATTACTTTCTCGAGTCTGCCGGCAAGATTCATTTCTTCTTTGAAGAAGATCCGTTCTTGCCGGACGGCACACTGAAGCAAAGCAAGGAAAAATCGATCAACAAGATCGGACACGCGCTTCACGATCTCGATCCTGACTTCAATGAATTCTCGCGGACCGCGAAGCTAAAGGCATTAGCCTCGGGGCTCGGCCTTGTCGCGCCGTTGCTGTTGCAGTCGATGTACATCTTCAAACAACCGCGGATCGGTGGCGAAGTCGGTTGTCATCAGGACAGCACTTTTCTTTACACCGAACCGCAGAACATTGTCGGGCTTTGGTTTGCGCTGGAAGATGCCACGCTTGCGAACGGTTGTCTGTGGGCCATTCCCGCAGGACACAAGCTGGGACTCAAGCAACGCTGGCGGCGGGGACCGGAAGGAATGTATTTTGAAACTTACAACTCGGAACCGTGGCCTGAGGATCAACTGGTTCCACTGGAAGTAATCAAAGGGAGTTTGGTCCTTCTTCACGGACTGCTTCCGCACAAGAGTCTTGCCAATCGTTCCTCAAGATCGCGGCATGCATACACGTTGCATTTGATCGATGCCAACGGAAACTACGCCCAGGACAATTGGCTTCAGCGACCGGCAGAACTTCCTTTTCGTGGATTTAATTGAGCCTTCTGCGGCACACCGCGACCTCCAAAAACCCTCGTTTTCCTCAATAACTTCTCAGTTTTCTCTTTTCTAGACAGTAGGACGCAGAAGACCGCGGAAGATACCCTGAACGCGGATTTGATCGGCAGGCAAGGTTAACGCCTGCAATTGAGAGTTAGCGGGATGAAGTTCGATGTTGAGCCCTCGCCGGTACAGTCTCTTTAGTGTTGCCTGGTTCTGTTCGATTAGGAGCGCGACAACTATTTCGCCATCGCGCGCGTCAGTGCGATTTTCGATCAAGGCGATGTCGCCGTCGCAGATATGCTCGTCGATCATCGAATCGCCTTTGACCTTCAATGCATAAACTTTCTCAGGGCGCACGCGGCCCAGAAGAAATCTTGGCACTGCGACCGTCTCGTCACATTCAACGACGTCGAGCGGCACGCCGGCGGCGATCCGTCCCAGTAGTTTCACTTCACAAAGCGCGTCGGGATCGTCAACCTTCACGTTGAGAGCAAACGATCCATCTTCATGTTTGCGGGCCAGCAGTCCACGACGTTCAAGCGCGGCAATGTGTTTTGCGATCGTGGCGCGCGACTTCACACCAAAGTGCCGCGCAATCTGAGCGTAAGAAGGTTCGTAACCGTGACGCTCGGAAAAGCGCGTGATGTAGTCGAGAATTTCTTTCTGTCGTTGAGTGCGTGGCAGCATCAGTGAAAATCAACTCGCGCCGTCGATGAAGAGAGCAGGAACGACCCATTGCGGGAACGCGGGCATTCTATGGCGCGACAACGAAAGCGTCAAGTCGTTTTGTTAGTAGCACAGACTTCAGTCTGTGTTCCACATGTCCGAAGAGCAACAGACTAGAGTCTGTGCCACCGCAAGAAAGACTTTTAGCGTACTGAGTAACGTGACAGCGTGCGCGGAAAGATGCGAACGCCGGCCGGCATCTGGCTCAACGTCATTGAGTTGTTCGTCAAGACATCTTTGGCCTTCATGCCATAAACCGCCTCGTTAAGATCATTGTCCGGACTGATTGCCGCACCTTTAATAGCCGCGCCGATGAAAGCTCCCTTGCTACGAGAGTATGAAAGAATGCCGGCATCCAACCTTGGGTTGGTGGAGGCTGCGGCTTCGCGCCCGACTGGACCAGCCGCCACGCCTACTTCGCCGCCGATCTCAAACTTGTCCTTCAACAAACCGTTCAAGCCTTCCTGGTTCATTATTAACAGAACATAGTCGGTCTTCGTCGCTCCGATTTGAGCACCAAAACTGCCGCCGCCAATATTGAAGAACGCCGGCGCCGACCAACCTTTCGCAGTACGCTTGCTGATGACACCCTGACCGCCCTTGCCGCCGAAGATGAAGGCAGCCTTCAGAACATCCGGGAAAACCGCAATCGCCTCAGCTTTATCGAGCAGTTCCTTGGGAATCGCGCGCTCGCGTACATTCATGATCTGGGTAAAAACCTCTGAGGCCTCCTGCGCGTGGCGAGCCGCATCCTGAATTCTCGAACTTTTTTGCGCCGACGCCAGATTCGCAGAAATCACCAACAATAAGCAGGCGCTAAACCCGCAAATCAACTGTTGCCGTAACGAATACTTCATGCCTCACTCTCCTCGTAGCTGAATTAAGAAGCAGACCACGCACCGGCATTGCCTGACATTCTTTTGCCGTTCGGTTGTGTCTTTCGGATCGCATTTGATACTACACCCTCTGCGACCCAAAGCGTTAGAGTCCAGGCCACAAAATCTATATCCGCGCTTTTCGCAAACGCAACGCGTTCGCGATAACGGAAACAGAACTAAAACTCATTGCCGCCGCAGCAATCATCGGGCTCAGCAATAAACCAAAGAAAGGGTAGAGAACGCCGGCAGCGACGGGCACACCTAACGCATTGTAGACAAAGGCAAAAAAGAGATTCTGTTTGATGTTCTTCATGGTGGCGCGGCTTAGCCGGATTGCCCGCACAATGCCGCGCAAGTCGCCCTTCACTAAAGTGACCGCCGCACTCTTCATCGCCACATCGGTCCCGGTTCCCATGGCCATACCAACATCAGCCTGGGCCAACGCCGGCGCATCGTTGATACCGTCGCCAGCCATCGCCACCCTGCGCCCTTCGGCTTGTAAGCGCTTCACGACCGCGGCTTTCTCGTTTGGCAAGACTCCGGCGACGACTTCGTCGATCTGAAGTTTCGCGGCGACTGTTCGTGCAGTCGTTTCGCTATCGCCGGTAAGTATCACGATGCGAACGTTTTCTGCGTGCAGTTGTTTGACCGCCTCTACACTCGTCGCTTTGATCGGATCGGCAATGCCGATCAAACCTGCTGCCTTGCCGTCAACACCAACGAACAACACGGTCTGCCCATCCGCTCGCAGCGCTTCAGCGCGATTAATCAAATTGTCGAGGTCGATGCTCAGTTCCGCAGCGAGAGCTTGATTTCCGAGACTCACTTGATGGCCATCAACTTCGCCCTTTAATCCTTTGCCGGTCACCGATGCAAAATCTCTTGTATTGCCCTGCTCAATTCCGCGCGCCACCGCCTCAGCAACAATTGCTGCGGCCAATGGGTGCTCGCTGCTGCGTTCGAGAGTTGCGGCCAGGCGCAGCAAAGTTTCCTCATCAAAGTCCGGAAGTGCGATCAGCGAAACAAGTTTTGGCTTGCCTTCAGTCAGCGTGCCGGTCTTATCAACGACCAGAGTGTCGATCTGCCGCAAGACCTCGATGGCTTCAGCATTTTTGAATAACACGCCGGTTTCTGCGCCTTTTCCGCTGGCCACCATGATTGACATCGGCGTCGCCAGGCCAAGCGCGCAGGGGCAAGCGATGATCAACACAGCGACCGCGTTCACCAATCCATGGGCCATGCGCGGCTCCGGTCCCCAGAAACTCCAAACGAGAAAAGTGAAAACAGAAATCGCAAAGACCGTGGGAACAAAATAAGCAGAGACGAGGTCCGCAAGCCTTTGAATTGGCGCGCGACTGCGCTGCGCGTCAGCGACCATCTGCACAATTTGCGCCAGCAACGTTTCGGCGCCGACGCGTTCCGCTTGCATCACAAACGACCCGGTGCCGTTGACCGTGGCGCCAATCAAACGATCACCTGGTTGCTTCGCCAACGGAATTGGTTCGCCGCTGATCATTGATTCATCAACCGCGCTTGTGCCTTCAATAACCACACCATCGACAGGAATTTTTTCGCCCGGTCGCACGCGCAACTTGTCGCCCACCTTAACGTGTTCAAGAGGTACGTCTTCATCCGAGCCGTCGGCGCGAATGCGTCGCGCCGTCTTTGGCGCCAAACCGAGCAGGGCTTTGATGGCCGTGCCGGTGCGACTGCGTGCACACAAAAAGGCAAGGCGCCCCAAAGCACCACCGGCGTCGCGATTCCCAGTTCAATCCATCCGCGAACACCCATCGGCACGACCCGTTCGAGCGTCGCGCTCGGAATTAATTCACTCATGCCGATTATGAGCAGTGGTATCGAGAGTCCAACGCAAACCCAAAATCTTCGCGACATCTGCGCGAGTTCAGGATTTTCTTCCTCCTCGAGTGAAACTGTGCGGGGCTCGAGCGCCATGCCGCAAATAGGACAACTGCCCGGCGCGTCGCGAACGATCTCCGGATGCATAGGACAGGTGAAGCTCGTCGTTTTTTGCGAAGGTTTTGCTCGCTGAATTCCCACCGGCTGGGTCATCATTGGCGCGGCGGGTCTATTGAGAAAGGATTCGGGTTTGCTATGAAACTTCGCGAGGCAATGCCGGCTGCAGAAATAATATGTCTGGCCGTTGTACTCGAAAGACCCAGCCGCAGTTTTCAGCGAAACAGCCATGCCGCAAACCGGATCGATTGCGTGGTCCTCGACACTCTGCGCAGTGCTCATCTCATTTGAACGATGCATGTTTTATCGTAGGCTCTTCGTATGATATTGATGATAACAAGCGCGCAAACAAATACGAATGCCGCGAACGCGGCCCACCCAACAAATACTTTAGGTGAAGTGCAGAATGCTTGATGCAACCACACTATTCGACTTTTTCGTGCTGCCTAACTTTTTTGACGAGCAGAGGTCTGCAGAGATCGTCGCTGAGATGCTTTCAGCCCCGAGTGCACAGGCTACGGTTTACAGCCAAAGCTCGTCGCGTTCAATAGATGAAAGAATGCGCAAGGCAGCGCGCCAAACTCCTTCAGCGGAAACCATAGAATACGTGCAGCGCCGATTGTGGGAATGCAAGCGGGAAGTTGAGGAGCATTTCGGCGTTGGCCTCAGCGAGTGTGAGGAACCGCAGTTTCTGCGTTACCGAGTCGGCGATTTTTTTGTCGCGCACCAGGACGGCAATACTGGTTTGATGCGCATGGATTCGGAGGCCCGTCGCGTGTCGGTGGTGATCTTTCTGAATGAACAATCAGATGGGCCGCAGGAAGGCGCATACTGCGGCGGTTCGCTCGTCTTTCACGATTGGCGCGGCGGCCGGAGCAGTGGAGAGTTACCCCAGGCATGCCAGCCTGGAACATTCGTCGCTTTCCGTTCGGAGACTACCCACGAAGTGACACCGGTCACGCACGGTGAGCGTTACTCGATCGCCTGTTGGTATCGGTGAGAACCTGCAAAGTTAAAGCGCCTGTCGCAACATTCCCGACACGCCGCGAAGGTATTTTAGTTATGAACAACAGCAAAAGTAAAGGAGCTTACTCATGGTCACTGTAGCGTTGCTGGTGCGGCTTGAGGCAAAACCCGGAAAAGAAGCTGAAGTTGAAAGCTTTCTCAACAGCGGACTGGCCCTCGTCGAAGACGAACCGGACACAGTTGCCTGGTTCGCAATCCGCATGGGCCAATCGACGTTTGGAATTTTTGACGCCTTCCCGGATGACTCAGGGCGGCAAGCGCATCTGTCAGGCAAAGTGGCGGCAGCCTTGATGGCGAAAGCTTCAGAGCTTCTGGCCCAACCGCCCGTGATCGAAAAGGTGGATGTGCTGGCGGCAAAACTTCCCTGACAAAGTTGCCCTGTTTTGAACCATGAGGGAATTGCAAGATCTGCTCGAGAAAAATAGAGTCTGGTCCGAGGCGATCAAGGCTCGCGATCCGGAATTTTTTCAAGTCCTGGCTGAACAACACAATCCGCGCTATCTGTGGATCGGTTGTTCGGACAGTCGCGTGCCTGCGACGCAACTCGTGGGCCTGCAGCCGGGTGAAATGTTCGTCCACCGCAACGTGGCTAACCTGGTGGTCCATAACGATCTAAACTGTTTGTCGGTGATGCACTTCGCGGTGGACGTGCTGGGAGTCGGTGACATCATCGTCTGCGGCCACTATGGCTGTGGCGGCGTTCAGGCCGCGATGCAGAACCTGCAACTTGGTTTGATAGAGAACTGGCTGCGGCATGTGCAGGACGTAATGCACAACCACGAGGCGTTGCTTGCGAAAATAAGCGACGAAACAGAGCGCCTGAACCGGCTGTGTGAATTGAATGTAATCGAACAGGTGCTCAACGTCAGCCGCACGACGGTTGTGCAGAATGCGTGGAACCGCGGACAGCAACTAGCTGTACATGGTTGGATTTATGGGATTGGAGACGGACTGCTCCGCGATCTCGACATCTGCATTACAAATCAGAATGAACTCTCAGCGACTTACAAAAACGCTGTTAGGGCCACTGGCTAAGACCGATACCGCAATAAGTTTCACTTGCTGGGATTCATTTTCAGCCACTCAGCGCGCAAAAGAAAACTACCGTTCGTCACGATGCGGTCGCCCACGTTTAGGCCTTCGAGCACTTGATAGATGCCATTGGTCTCAGGGGAAAGGCGTAAGGGGCGCATGATGAAGGCATTTGGTTCGTTAGTCGCAACAAAGACCACCTGTTGATTGTTAAGGTTCTGCACTGCCGCAGCCGGAATTGTTGGCGCTGTATTCTCCGCACCTCCGAGAGCGCCGAATGCCACGTTCACGTACATGCCGATCTTAAGTTGCTGACCGGGGTTGGCTAATTCAATCCGCGCTTGTGCGGTTCGTGTTTGAGGATTGATTGCCGGATCGATGTAGGATACTCGGCCTCGAAAGACACGGCCTGGGTAAGCGTCAGTTGTGATGCTCGCGCCACTCCCAATGTGAATCTTGCCGAGGTCTTTCTCATAGACTTGGGCGACTACCCACACGCTGGATAAGTCGGTAACGCGCAACAGTTCTTTGTTGGCCTCAATGACCTCGCCCGAATTGACGGTGCGACTGGTCACAGTACCGGATGCAGGTGCCGGCAAGCTCACTTCGGAACTGACTTGTGACGTGGAACGCAGAGCACTGACACGTTGAGAACTTAGACCGAGAAGCAAAAGGCGCTGGCGTAGATTGGCTACTTCCGACTCTGCGGCTTTCAACTTGGTGGTCGCCAGCTCCAACTCCTCACGACTCGCGGCGCCTATCGCTACCAACTTCTCAGTACGCGCATGATGCTTGTGGTGCTCTTCTAACTCGGCGAATGCTGCGAGATATTTTGTTTGCGCGTCCGCAAGATCGTTGCTGGAGACTACGGCAATGGTTTGTCCTTTGCGCACACTTTGTCCCAGTTCCGGCCCAACACTACGCACGATTCCTCCAATCAGAGACATCACGGGGGTTTCGCGATAGGAGTTTGGCCGCACCACGCCGGTTGTTTGTTGGCCGGTTGCATCCGTCGAGATACGCTCGCCCACCGTTTCGATCTTGATGCCTGCTCGTTGAATTTGTTCGGGAGAGATTGTGAGCGTGGATTCTCCAGAGGTGTTACCAGCCTGGTTAGCGGTTTGATCTGGGCCAATACTGCGCGGCGCGGGTACAGGACGTCCGCCGCTGCCTCGCGGGACGAATAGCCACAGAACGAGGACAATAGCTGCAACAGCTACCACCGCGACGACAGCGACCATAGCGGTCCTTGCAGTTCTGTTTTCATTGCGTCCGCTGACCTTAGTCTCTGTTTGTTTCTTAATATCGGGTGCTTCGTTCATCTTTGTGTCACCTGCTGTCTGGTTGCTGTCGTCGAAGCAACAGCGCGTTCAATCTCTACACGCGCCTTGTATGCATCGAGTAACGCGTCGATGTAGCCGTTCTGCAAGTCGATAAAACGTCGTTGCTCGCCAAGGTAATCAATGAGCGTTTTTGATCCCAGTTCGTAGGTTTGCCTAACCACGTCGAGGTTCGCGTTGGCTTGATCCTTGACGCCGACGCGGAAGATCTCAGCCGCACGTGCTGTGCTGTTGTACTGGGCATAAGCCGAAGCTACTTCTCGCCGCACCGTAAGTTCGAGAAACTCACGCCGCCGCTTTGCTCCTTCGGTTTCGGCTACTGCAGCTTCAATGGCTCCCTGGTTCCTGTTCCGCACTGGTAGGTCGAGAGAGACACCGACTGTGAAATAGTGAAAAGTCCCCTGAATTGGGCTCAACTGCCCCGCATCATTGATCCCATTCAATGGATAGCCGAAAGCCATTCGCTGGTAACCAGCAGTTAAGCTTGCATCCAACCTTCCTTCGGCGCGCGCTTGGTCGATGCGAGCCTCAGCGAAACTCTCGGCGGCTTTGGCCAGCCTCAAGTCCGGTCGGTCGGAGAGTGCTAGCTCGGTGGCGTCTGCAAGCGCTGGCAGTGGAGCAATCACATCGTTGAAGTCTCCGCGCAGGCTAAGCGGCTCCTCGGGTGTCATACCGATAAGATTTCGCAACTCCAGCATTTCGATTTGCGCTTTCCCTTCAGCCGTTTCGCGCATCGACCGCAGACGATTGAGTTCGACCAAGATCATGTTTTGTTCCAACGGCGCTGTCCCACCTTCATTAACTCGCGCCGCGACCAGGTTATAGCTTCGCTGACTTGTCGCAATCAGATCCTCATCGAAGCCAAGCTTGAGAATAGCGGCGAGAGCTTCGCCAAACTTGGTGCGCACATCAGCAGCGAGCATTCGTTCTCGGTTGGAAACGTCTTGCCGCCGCATTTCGAGTTCGCGTTCAGCGATCCTGATACGCGCGGGGCGGCGTCCGCCAAGTTCCAATGGGAGCATGCCGTTGAGAGTAATATTGTTGTCGGCACCCATGATCGTCTTTGAAACACTTGCGTCCACTTTCGGATTTGCCCGCAGCGTCGCTTGCTTGAGGAGACCGGTTGCGGCGTCGATCTCTTTACGCGCTGCCAGCAATTCGCCGTTATGTTCGAGGGCAAAAGCGACGGCCTGTTCCACCGTCAGGCCTGTCTGTGGATCGAAGTATTTCGTAACTGACGAGTTGGGAGGCAGGGTTAGGCTTGCATTGATCACCGACAAGCGTTTTTCTGAATCGGCGTCACCTGATTGGGCTAGCACTGCGGAAACGCTAGACAGAGTCTGAGCGAGCGCTAAAACACTTGCGATTATCAACGCCCGACCACTGCGATGTTTATTCATGGGTACCACTCTCTTTCTCGTTTCCTGAGCGCGACCCGCTATCTTCGGTCGATGCTCTTTCAGTTATCTCGTAAGCAAATTCGTCACCAATATCCTCGCTGGCCGTAGCTGCACCTTGTTTCTTCAGCTGCCGTTCACGAAGCCAGAAAAAGATCACTGGCGTCACAATCAAAACATGCAGGAGACTTGAGACCATGCCGCCAAGAACAGGGGTGGCAAGCGGCTTCATTACTTCCGAGCCCGCGCTCGTACTCCACATAATCGGAAGCAAACCGGCAACAACGGTCGAAACCGTTATGACCTTTGGACGCAAACGAAGTAGGGCGCCTTCAGTCACTGCTTCCATTAAAGTCTTGCGAGTTAATACGCCGACCTCTTGCCGCTTTCTTTCAACGGCTTCTTCGAGATAGATGACCATCACAACGCCGGTCTGCACAGCAGTGCCGAAGAGCGCAATGAATCCCACCCAAACAGCTACGGAGAAGTTGTATCCAAGCGCCCAGAGCAAATAGACACCGCCAGTTAGGGCGAAGGGAACAGCGAGTAATACGTGTGCGGCTTCCAAAACGGAGTTATAGGTGAGATAGAGGAGGCCAAAGATGATTACCAACACGATTGGTATAACGATCAGCAGGCGCTGGCGCGCGCGCTGTTGGTTTTCGTATTGGCCACTCCAGTCAATGTAGTAGCCCGCCGGCAGTTGCACCTCGTTCGCAAGCTTCGGCTTGGCCTCGTCAACGAAGCTGCCTACATCGCGACCACGCACGTTCAGCAACACTGTTCCGCGCAGGAGCCCGTTCTCGCTGGAAATCATTGTTGGCCCTTCAACGGAGCGAATGTCCGCCAACTGCGCCAGCGGAATGGATGCACCGGATGGCGAAGCAATTGGAATCTCGCCCAGGGCCGCGGCACTGCTGCGATACTGCTGCGCGTAGCGAACGCGCACCGGAAAGCGTCTGCGCCCTTCAACCGTGACGGTTAGGTTTGTTTCACCAATACCTTTCTCGATGGCATCGTTGATCGTGCCAACGTCAATGCCATAACGTGCGGCGGCCGGACGGTCGATATGGATGTCGATGTAAGGCGCGCCGCTGATCTGCTCGGGATAAACATCGACTGCGCCGGGCACTGTCTGCACCACCTCCGCTACTCGACGCGAGAGTTCTTCGAGCTGTTTCAAGTCCGTGCCGAAGATTTTCAGACCCACCTGCGAGCGAATGCCCGTGGTAAGCATGTCGATGCGGTTCTGAATCGGCTGCGTCCAAATGTTCGTGATACCGGGCATCATCAGTTTTTCATTCATCTCAGAGATAAGCTTCTCCCGGGTCATTCCGGCTCGCCATTGCTCGACGGGTTTCAGATGAACGATTGTTTCGGTCATGTTTACAGGAGCTGGATCGGTCGAGGTGTCTGCGCGTCCGGCCTTGCCTACACTCGATTCGACTTCGGGGAAACTCTTCAAGATCTCATCTTCCTTACTGAGCATTCTAAGAGCTTCATCTGCGGAAATCGCCGGATCAGTTATCGGCATGTACATGACGTCACCCTCGTTAAGCGGTGGCATGAACTCCTTGCCAATTCCAGTCGACAGAATGATCGCGCCAGTGAACAGCACTAACGCGATTGAGACCGTGATGAGGCGATGGCGCAAAGCCAGCAGTAGCGCCGGCCGATAGATGGCTTGCAGAAAACGCATTACGGGATTTGACTGCTCCGAGTGAAACTTTCCTGCGAGGAGATAGGTGCAGAGGACGGGTACCAGCGTGAGAGCCATGATCGTTGCGCCAAACATGGCGAATGTCTTTGTAAAGGCGAGCGGATGGAACAATTTTCCTTCCTGACCGGTCAGCGAGAAGACCGGAACGAAGGCCAGGATAATGATCGCCATTGAGAAGAACACCGGGCGCCCGACCAGCTTGGTCGAATCGCGGACCGTTTCCCAGACTTTCTTACGGTCTTTGGGATCGACCTTTCGCTTTTCCAGAAAGCGAAAGGCGTTTTCAGTGACTACTATTCCGGCGTCGACCAACACGCCGATAGCTATAGCAATTCCCGCAAGCGACATCAGGTTCGAACTGATGCCCATGTAGTACATGAAGAGAAAGGAGGTCAACACTGCGAGCGGCAACGGGAGAGTCACAATAAGAATGGAGCGGAAGTGCGCAAGAAAGAGGATGTGCGCCAGCGTGACCAGAATTAGCTCTTCGATCAGGGCGCGCTTCAAAGTGTGGGTCGCGCGTCCTATCAGTTGAGTACGATCGTAGAAAGGAACAATCTCCACACCTTTAGGCAGTCCCGATTTGATGGCTTCAATCCTTTGCTTCACGCTCTGGATTACATCGAGCGTGTTGACGCCGTAACGCGCGATAACCACGCCGCCCACAGCCTCCTTGCCGTTCTTGTCGAGCACGCCTGTGCGAAACGCATTGCCCAGCTTCACGTCCGCGACGTTGCGGACATAAATGGCCGTGCCATTCGCTGAGCCAATGACTATGTTTGCGACATCGTCAGTTGACTGGATTAGTCCAATCCCGCGAACGACGGCCCACTGACCTGCCTGCTCAACGACATTTCCGCCGACATTGTTATTCGAACGTTGAACTGCCTGAACAATTGTGGACAGCGGGATGTTGTAAGCGCGCAGCTTGTTCGGATCGACATCGATCTGGTACTGCTGCACGTAACCGCCGACTGATGCGACCTCAGCTACACCCGGCACTGAGTTCAACTGGTAGCGCACGAACCAATCCTGCAATGTGCGCAGGTCGCGCGGATTCAACTGGTCAGACTCGAGCGTATACCAGAAGACCTGGCCCACGCCGGTCGCGTCCGGGCCAAGCGTTGGCACCACACCTTCGGGCAGTTGCTTGGTGACAAGGTTCAAGCGTTCGAGGACACGCGTTCGTGCAAAATACAGATCGATGTTGTCCTCGAAAATCACATTGATCATCGAGAACCCGAACGCGGAACTTGCGCGCACTACACGCACACCAGCCAAACCTTGCAGGTTAGTGACGAGGGGATAGGTAACCTGATCCTCGACCTCTTGTGGCGAGCGACCGGTCCAGTCGGTGAAGACAATGACCTGGTTCTCTGAGAGGTCGGGTATCGCGTCGATTGGCGTACGCGTTAGTGCCCAGTAGCCCCACAACGCGAGACCAAGATAGAGCACGATGACGAGCCCGCGGTTACGCAGGCTAATCTCAATGAGCCGGTTGATCATGGCAGTATTCTCCTCAGACCGCCGCCGTCCAGCAGTCGGTTGACTCAGAAACTACTGAGCTGTTACCGAGAAAGAGGTCTGCCCTCTTCCTGCCGGCCCTTCAAAAGACACTTGGGTCTGCCACTCGCCAGCCGTCTCAATGTTGGCCCTGGCACGATAGACACCCGGCGTATCCGTGGTCGTGAGCGTGGCCGAATCGTTCATTGGAGCCATCGATGCCATCTGCGGCATGTGAAAAGTTAACGCTGCGGCCCCGACATCCACAGGCTTGCCCCCTGAATCTTTGAAGGCGACAAAGAAGTCATCTCCGCCATGTTTCAGCTGGCCCGAAGGACTAGACAAGCTAACGGTTAGACTCCCGATCGGCGCACTCTTGATGACCTTGCCGGTGTCAACTGAAGACGTCTTGGAACCGCAGGCAGCAATGAACAACAGAAGTAGGAGAAGACTGAACGCGAGAACGTATTTGGACATGATATTCGAACCTCTAATGAAACAGAGACCAACGCACGTCACACGGAGACGCGCAACTCCGCTGCTCCTAACTGCGGGAACAGCGACGAGAAAGCACACTACGGCCTTGAAGTCTTTAGATCAGAAGAGCGAGGTGTCGAATGTAAGCGGGACTCGAATACGGAGGAGGGCTATCTGCCCAACTTAAACGAAGAGATAAGTGCGGTGACCCGACTAATGGTTGGGCAGATGATGGATGAATCGCGATGGCTTGGCTTGTTGACCGTCGCGGAAGCCGCGATCCGGTCGAACCAGTGCTTCCACTCTGCGAACAATTGAGAGCACAGCACAAACGGGCGGTTGAAACTTCTGGCGTCAGACTCTCGATTTGAGCTGCCTTCTTGCAGCAATCCATTCCGGCCATCCCGGGCATGCTGCATTCCTGTTCGTTTGAATGCAGCGGCGTTCCCAGCGCGGCGCCAGATGCCACGGTCAGAATGAGCAGGAGGTTTGTGAGTTTCTTCAACATCGCCGTATTCAATGTATGTAAATACCTAAAACCCTGTCAAGACCCCAGGTTTAACGCGGTAGTCTTCGTTATTGGCTGGAGTCAATCCGTGAATCGCACTGACGAGCCATTCTGGCCAAAAAACCTGACATGGGGTATCGCAAATACGGTATTAGGATCAGTGCGTCCCGGGCATGCTGCTCCTGTCCATTTTCCCGGGCCTGAATCGCAGGAATAATTTCCACGAGACCGGGTTGGCGCCATAGATTTGATCGAGCACCGCAGGTTTCGAATAGAAAGTAAGATCACTGCCAAGGGCGATCGTTACCTTTTCGTTTATGAACAAATCGCGCGCGCCGCCAAACGTAAACGCGCCAATGCGGAAACTCGGATGACCGTCATTGATTCCCAAACGCGCGCGGTCCACGGCCCGCAGCAGTTCATTCTTATCCACCAGCTCCAGCCGCGTGTAGAGATAATTTTTGTCGAGAAAATTAACCGTCGACTCAGCCGTATAGCCGTTCAGGTTATGCGTCTCACCGGGACTGCTGGTGTGGTTGCGGCCCCAAATAAAAGCCGAAGCCCAGTTGCCGCGTTTGAACGGCTTGTTGTATTGCACCGACGCCGTAACGCGACGAATGTCGGTATCGGGCTCCTGCCCCTCGGGACTGCGCAGAAATCCGTAGGACGTTTGGAGGACCCAGTTATGATTGGGCATGATCGAAATGCGCGCCGAGCGCGAGTTCCACTTGTGCGCATCGAAGTTATAACGATTTTCATCCGGCTCGCGTCCGTTAAAGACTGAACCCTCCAGTTTGATCCAGCGATAAGTAAAGCCGGTCGTCAACACGCCAAAAGTAATGTGCGTTGAGTCCTGCAAGTGATGCGCGAGCGTCGCTGAGGGGTTCTCTGACGCAGACATGCGATGCATGAACGCGACCGGGCCGAGCGCAGGCTCACCGGGATAACCAAAGTAGGTAAACCAGGTTCCGCGTTCGCCAACTGGGAGCGTGTACTGCGCCGACAACTCCATAAACAGATCATGCGGGTGCTGCGAATCAATTAGCGGTTGGCCTTTGTAAGTTTCGCCCGTTTGGAAAAGCAGCGGCGATCCTCCCGGCGGAAAAGTAAACGGCTCGAAGCTGAACATACCGCGTAGTTGCAAAGTTCCCTTGCCGAGCTTGTGGTAGGCCATCGGCATGAACCAGTTTGAGGACTCGAATTTGGTTACGCCACGTGGTCCACCCTGTCTATTCAAGCCAACAATCAAGTTGTAATGAAACATCAAGAGCCAGTCGCCCGACTGCTTGTGAATCATGTGCATGGGACCAGAAGTCGGTTGCCAACTTGTTCCGGAACCCATTGCACTCATTGACATGAGGTTGGTGTCGCTGGAACCGACGCGAATTCCAATGTCGTTGCCGGACATCACCATCAGCGGACCCATGTTCATTGATCCACTCGCAGGCTGGCCCTTATTCGCTGAATTCATGTCCATGTTGGCCATCGGCACAGGTTGCTCACCGTGCGTATGAGTAGTTCCCGACGACGGACTCGCGGCTGGCATCGGCATGTTCATGTCCATCTTTTGCTGATGGGAAGCTTGCGGGTTTGGGGAAGCCGATGGCATTTGCATGCCGGGCATATTCATTTGTGTTTGTGGCGATGCGGAAGGTGACGCCTGGGGCATCTGCATTCCAGGCATATTCATGTTCATCTGAGGCGAAGCCGAAGGTTGCACACCCGATGACGGCGAACTACTTGGCATCTGCATTCCAGGCATGTTCATCGGCATTTGCTGAGGCGAAGACTGTGGCGCCGCGGATTGGTTGGGTGACGACGACTGCGCGGGCATATTCATTCCCGGCATGTTGCCCATCGGCTGTTGGTTCCCGGAATTTTTTCTGGCAGGTGTTTTCTTCCTTCTTGATCCTCCCTTTCGTCGGTGAATCCCAGACATCTTCATTCCGGGCATGTTCATGCCCGGCATATTGCTCATGTCATGCTTTGTAGCAGTCTGCCTCTGGCGTGTTGGCTTTCTCTTTTTTCGAGAGGTTGCCGTTGACTTGGATTTCGCCTTTGGTTTGCTCATCCCCGGCATATTGGACATATCGTGTTGTGCCAGGACAGGTACGCTGACAAGCACCAGTATGGCCACGAACAAGAATATCCACATAGCTCGAGAACTAAACTTCAATACATTAATGCCCTTCATAATCCCCCCGAGAAAGTTTCTAACCAAAGAGGACAATCAGAGAAAGCTCTCTTCAGCAGAAACAAAAAGATTCAGTTGTTTTGGTTGGAAACGAATAGACGCGTTTCAGTCACAAGAGTTGAAACGCCCAGGAGGGACTAGATCAGAAAAACGTTGAGGAGGATATGTCGAGGCGCACCGTTGCCCGGTGGCGCATGCTCCCTCGGCAGTCCGATCTGTGCAAGTGTGATTGAGGGTCGAGCAAAGAATCTCGACACCGGCAACGGAACTGAATCGATGTCTTTGTTAGATTGGTCGGGTACGCTTACTGATGAAATCGGTGCGTTCTGAGCACCCGAATGGGTCATGCAGTGAGTGCATGCCTCGATTGGCAGTTCTAACCTATTGGCTGGAACTGACTCTTCGGAACTAGACAGTAGTGTTACCTCGTCAATGCCGGCAGGCGAAGGCTGAACGTTCTCATCCTCCAACATCATGTTCTGCATATCCACGCTATCAATTTGCATACTCTCATCGATCATGCCGTCCATCGCCATGCCGTGCATGTGCTGATGAGATTGCGAGGGCTCTTGGCCGGATTTCTTCGTAAGACAGCAATCATGACCCAGCATACCAGGGCAGAACGCCGCCGCGAATGCGTGGCCCAAGCTGCCCATTACGAGCAGCAATGCCAGACTAGTTGGAAAGAATGACTTCACTTGCACTAAAGCCGCCGTTGCCATGACCACGCGAACGATCTTTAAAATCGATAAGCGTATATCAGCGGTCAGTCTAGCTGGTTGAAACGCTACTGTCGAGCGAATCCAACGGGAAGGCGACAAACCTTCTCACTGGCAATTTTTGCAAAATCTCAAGCCGCGGAGTTTGGCCGAAAATTTCAAGCAAACAGCAAGATTTGTGGGTCATTACGCACGACCTTGGGGAAACATCCGCGGCGCAGAGTCACTTGAAAAACCTGCCTGCCGTTCTCTTGCAGCGTTGGCTTCGAATCAATAGTTTCGTTAGACTGCCTTGAAGAAACGACTTTTAAAGGAGCGAGTTGGGCATGGAGATCGATAAGAAAAAAGTTCAAACGCAGGAAGAGACGGGCGAATTGGCGCCGATGGACCAGGTCGAAGAACGCGTCGACGCGGAGATGAAGAAACTTGAAGGTCAAGCCAAGCAGCAAGTAGCAGACGCCCTGCAAGATGAGCGGCTTTCCCGCGAGGGTGAGCGATTGCAAAAAGAAGGAGAGCGAGAACTCAAAGAAGCGAAAGATCGATAGCGGCTCGTCCTAAACGGAAAGCCGTTTGGGCTTATCAGTCAGCGGTTCCTTTGTCGTTGAGCGCTTCCTGGATAGCAGTCCTCATTTGTTTAGGCGTGTCCATCGGATTAAAGCCCACAAACCGCCTGACAATGCGACCACTGCGGGATATTACAAAACTCTGAGGAATGGCATCGCGTCCCTGCATCAGTGTGATTGCCACCTCGGGTGTGGCCCAGCCGATGCGGTAATCGACGTCAAAGTTATGAACAAACTCGCGCACGCTATCAGCGGACGCGTCCGGATTCTCAGTCGATAATCCCACCACTTCCACACCTTGCGAGCGAAACTCCTTATGTAGCTTCACCAGCTCGGGCGTTTCCAATCGGCATGGACCACACCAGGTGGCCCACAGGTTCACCAGCAACACCTTGCCGTTGTAACTCGACAACTTAATGGGCGAGCCGGTGACGGCCCTGAGTTCGGCGTCAGTGATGCTCGCGGGTAGCGAAACCATTGGCGCGGGCGCGGCTGGGGCAACCGGCTGTGGCGCACTTCCGTTATTCCTGACTACGGGAGCCGGCGCCTCCCGTTTTTCGTCGCTCGAACTACAACTGGAAATTCCAAAGGCTGCAAATAACGAGAGCACCAGGATCGTGAAAGCAATTCGCGCGGGCGTCCACAATGGCTTGGCAGATTCAATTTTTTTCGACTTTTTCATTTCTTGCTTACTCAAAAATTCTTATCACGAAACAACTATAACTGAGAATGAACAGATTGGGCACTAACCGGACCCGAACAGTAAACCGTAAACAGCAAACTGTAAACCGCCAGAAAACTGAAACGCCAGCCAAAAAGTAGTCAGCGACCAAACCGAGCAGTTGTTTGCTGTTTACTGTTTACTGTTCACTGTTTACATCTAACGTTTCTTCCCAAAGCGGAATGATTCCAGAATAACCGGCGCCTCGCCTTTAACCCCAACATCGTCAACTCCGGAAATTTCCGGCGCCAGCGAGGTGGTGAGCATCGTCAGAATGGCGCCTGTTGTTTCACCTTCTCCCCGAGGAAGGAATATCACCCGACCCCAAAGTTGAAGATCGCCTTTCTCAGTTCCTTTGGAAAAACCTACAAAGCGCATTTCATAACCATTCAGGGAATTTACTTTGGTTGGCCCTTCCGAAACTTTGCGGTATTCGGGCAAACTCTTTGAAAGGTTAGTGCTGAGAACCTCAACCAGATGAGGAAAATTTGGCTGGTCGGCGTCGTAGCTTCCCTTGCTGTCATACCAACCGACGCCGAAATTCTCCTGGGTAAAATCTGGCGGCAGACGTCTTTCGACCTTTATGAAGCTGGTTCCTCCGGAAGCGCTGGTTTTGGGAGCGACCTTCCACTCGGACGGATAGTAAAAGGAGAAATCGAAATAGTGTTCAGCTAATTTGCTGTCAAGATTCGCCTGGGAGTTTGTGAACTCGACTGTATTCGACGGCGCCACAAACTCAGGCTCAGTCTTTGGCTGCTCAACCACGACGCTCGTATTACTGTTCGCGTTTGTATTCTCATCCCTGGTTGGGCGCGTCGCCACCGGTTGTGCCAAACGCCCTTCCTTCAGACGCGGCTTGATTAGCAAAAAGAACGCAGCCGCTACCGCGCCAACGCCGAGCACCAGAAGCAATAACAATATGCCGATGATCAGCGGCATTCTTGATTTCTTCTTCGCTTGCGGTGGCGGGATGGGAACGCTCGGAGTGTTTTGCGGCAACGGCGCACTCGGTCGTTGCGGCAAGGGCGCGCTTGTAGCCGGCGGCGCGGGCGCGGGCTGATCGACAATGGTGCGCGCACCGGTCGGTCCGGTGTTCTTCGGCAGCACTGCGGTCGGCGCGGAAGATGACGTCGCTATCGTTGCTCCGAAATCGGGCTGCTTCCCGCTTGACGGTTCGGTTGGTGGCTGTGGCGAGAGGGGCCGTGCGGCCGGCGGCGACGAACTTGGAGATGTCAGGGGCGCTGACGAGCGAAACGTTGCGTTGGGATCAAATGCCGGTTCTGCCACCAATAGACCACCGTCGATGGTGCAAAACTTTTGATTGTCATCCGGAAAAGTGCGACTACACTTGGGGCAACGCTTCATTAGAGGGACTCCACTGTTTGTATCCAGGCTAGCTTGCTTTGGAAAGTTTTTGTTCCAGTTGTTTGTTTCCCGGATCGAGTTCCAACGCACGGCGATAGGCTCGGGCGGCGCTCGGTTTTTTCTTCGCTTTTAGGTAGCCATCACCTACTCCTTCAAAGCCAAAGGCACCGGCCAACTGCTTGCGGTCGCCGGCCGAAGCAAACTGTGCGGCGCGTTCGTAAGTCTCTTCCGCTTCTTCAAAGCGATCGAGTGCCAGATACGTGCGCCCCAACAAGATGAACGGTTGGAATGCCCGCGGGCTCATTTCAGTGGCTGTCTTCAAGTAAGGCTCGGCTTCCTGATAACGCTTGAAAACAACGAGCATGCGACCCAGCAACAACACGGCCGTGGGATTGCGAGCATCAAGCTCGAGCACTCGTTTTAATACCGGTTCAGAATTCTCCCATTGCTGTTCCGCCTGCAACGATTCTGCGATCAAATTAAGCGTCGCTGGATCTTTAGCAAGTTGAATTGCGCGATCATAAAGGGGCGCCGCCTCGTCTTTTCGTCCCAACCGTTTGAGTACGCGCGCAAGATGCGCATAGGCCACCGCAAACTGTGGATCGAGTTCGACTGCGCGCCGGTAAGAATGCTCCGTTTCGTCGTTGAATACGCCGCGCGATTGCAAGGCAACCCCAAGGCGGTCCCAGGCCACGGCATTATTCGGCTGCAACTGAATTGCGCGGCGCGCAAAGCTTTCGGCATCAGCAAACCGTTTCGCATTGCCGGCGCCGGACCGCGGCTGCACCAGCACCACACTCAACGCGACCAGCGCATCAACTGCTGACGGACTCCACAGCACGGCGTTGCGATACGCTGATTCCGCTTCGTCCCAACGTTGCTGATCGGAATAAATATTTCCCAGACCGTAAGCTGCGCGACCATCATGAGGTTTGAGTTTAAGAATACTTTGATACGAATCTTCCGCTTCAGCGAAGCGACGCCCATCACGAAACTGATTTCCCTTCTCCAGCAGTTCGTCGATGCGATCTTCGATCTCGCCGTTGGTCGGACCGGTCGGGCGCGGGCCTGGGGTGTGACGCGGGGTGGGAGCAGGCGGCCGGCCAGTGCGTTTCCTGGTTTCCGGATTCTTTGGTCTGAAAATTCCTGCGCCGCCACCAACATCGACGCCGACATCCTGGGCCCTGGCTTCAGGTCCAACAGCCGATAGCCAAAACGAAAGCGCGACAAGCAGCGATAAGCGAATAATCGAGGACGCTCTCATCGATCTCCTCCTGGTCTGTCGGGTAACTATAGATTCAACCACAATAAGTTGGTAGATAGCCTGGCAGAAGCCGTTTGAAACGTAGCGGAATTGTAGCCTAATTTCGCGAAGATGATCTAACTAAGAAGTGAGTTCCGGCGTTGAAGGTATAACCAGGGCGGCGCACTTACTGTGCAGAACGCACCAGACGGAAGCCGAAATTCTGATGTCGCGTCGTGGGCGGGAACCAATCGCGGTAGGTAGCGGAAACCGGTATCTGCCGATCTTTGGGATCGCTCGCGTACGAACCTCCGCGCGCCACCACCCATTCTTTGGTGGCCGCCGGAATATCCGCTGCGCCGTTGTAAATTGAGGCCTTTGAAGAAGTCCACTCCCAGGCGTTGCCGATGAGATCCACAACGCCCCAGCGATCTTTGCCGTCGGGATAAGTTCCCACCGGCTGCGGAGTGGCTTCTTTAACGACCGCCCGATTGTCCTGCCAGGTATCGCCCCACGGGTAAGTTTTATATTGGCCACCGCTGCGCGCGGCAAACTCCCATTCTTCCTCGGTCGGCAGTCGATAGGTCACGCCATCACGCTTTGAACGCCACGCAGCAAAAGCTTCGGCATCCTTGGGCGAAACGTTCACTACAGGCCACTGCTCTTGCCCGGGTAATGGTCCTCTAACCCACTGACTGGGAGCTTCGTAGCCCATATCGCGGACAAACTCCGCATACTCAGCGTTCGTAACCTCTGTGCGGTCCATATAAAAGTTCGAGACAGTCACCGAGTGTTCGGGTCGCTCCTGTGGTGGTCCATCGTTGCGGCCCATCTGGAAAGTGCCGCCAGGTATCTCCACGAGATCGGCCTTGATCCCTCCTGTCGGGTTTTTGGTGGGATTGGTTGGTGGCGTGGTTGGACCAACCCCCGGGGTAGCTGCTTTCGGACGAGTTAGAAAGTAAGCAGCGCCACCGCCGGCAATCAGCAGGACGACGAGCGCAATGCCGCCAATCAGCAACATTGAATTGCCCTTTGACTGCGGTGCAATGCCCGGCATCGAGGACGCAGCTCCCGGAAGCGAGCTTGAGACGCCAGGGAAGCTGTTATTGCTTGTAACACCAGCACCCACTCCGATGGCAGGTGCGGCGGATTCGGCAACAGTGGCGCCCGGAGGCATGCTTGTCGCCAAACGAGAGAGCCGCTCTTCAAGTTCTTTCGCCTGCCGCTCGACGCGCTCCATCTGTTCGCGTTGCTGGCGTTCCCGCGCAGTCCGATCCTCTTCTTCCTTGCGTTTTCGTTCCTCTTCTTCTTTCCGCTTCCGTTCCTTCTCCTCGGCTGCCCGCTTGCGCACTTCGGCCTCGCGCTCCAATTCTTCACGCGCAATACGATCGCGTTCCTGCTGTTCCCGTTCATACTCGGCGCGCGATGCCGCAATTTGCGCCTGTTCTTCAGCGCCTAAGGCCGAAGAGCTGACCGTCCCAGCCATTGAGTCGAAAGCAATCTGCGAAGTTGTTGGTACGGGCTGGCCACCGGTATTAACAGCCGGCGCGTGCATGGTTTCACCACCATCGACCTGCCCTGTCGGCCGGTTAATGCTTACCGTAGAACCAAAATCGCCGACGGCCGCGCGCAACTCGTTAAGAAACACTTCAACCGAGGGCGTGCGCGCCGCCACTTCCTTTTCCAGAGCATGCTGCACGACGGCTTCAAGGCGCGGCGAGACGTCAACACCCATCGATTTGAAAGTTGGCAGCGGCAGCGTGAGGTGCTTCTTCATGATTGAAGGAATCGATGAACCTTTGTACGGCACATCGCCGGCGAGCATCTGATAGAGAATGATCCCCATGCTGTAGATGTCGGCGCGCGCGTCCGGCTCGTCATCCGACCATTGTTCCGGCGCCATATAAAAAGGAGAGCCCATCAGCCCGCTGGTCTTGGCTTGAATAAACGAGCCAAGCAACTCGCCGGATTTTATTTTGGCCAAGCCGAAGTCCAGTATCTTTAAACCTTGCGAAACTGGCTGACCCAGCTGGGTCATGATGTTCAAAGGCTTAAGATCGCGGTGCACAATGTTCTGGCGGTGTGCTGCCGCGACGCCCGCGCCAATAGCCGACGCAAATTCCAACGCCCGTGCCGGCGGCATTACCTTTTCTTCAGCCAGAATGTCCTGTAGCGATTTGCCGTTAACATACTCCATCACCAGAAAAGGCATCGTGCCGCGCACCACACCGAAGTCCGTAACGGCGATAATGTTCTGATGACGAATAGCGGCTGCGGCCAGCGCTTCCTGGCGGAAACGAGTGACGAGCATCGGATCGTTGCCAACCAGATCGGGCAGGATCACCTTGATGGCGTGAGATGTTTTGAGAAAAATATGGCGCGCCTGGAAAACGACTCCCATGCCGCCCTGGCCAAGTCGTTTCTCAAGTTGGTAACGCGCATCGAGTATTGGTTCCCCGAGCAGCGATGGCGTCGTGGCATCGCCGTCCTGCGGACAGTGGTTTATATCATCGGGGAAGCAGCGCCTACAGGCTGGGCATTCTTTCATTTACGACTCGATCGATCAGAGCGGCGGAGATAACATTCGCTACTTGATTCTAACGGCTATCTTATAGAGCAAGCAACACTAAAAGGTCGGGCCGCAACGCTTTGAATGGGTGCGACCTACGGTTAGCGAACCACAATATTTACTAACCGCTGTGGCACTACGATCACCTTCACGACCTCGTGCCCTTCGATCAACGAGCGAATTTTCTCATCAGCCAGGGCCGCCGCGCGCAACTCCGCTTCTGAAACTTCAGGCGAAGTAACCAGACGCGAGCGCAGCTTGCCATTGACCTGAATTGGAATTTCCAACTCTTCGCTGCGAGCTAGTTCCGGATCAGCCTGCGGCCAACGGGCGGATTTCAGCAAGCCGCCTTCATGGCCCAGCGCTTCCCACATTTCCTCGGCGGCGTGGGGAGCAAACGGAGTAAGCATCACAACCAGCGCTTGCAGGGCTTCGCGCACCACAAACACGTCTTCAGCTGTCGCAGTTGCAGGGTTGGCGTTGAAGTCGCTCAATTCATTAAACAACTCCATCAGTGCGGCGACGTTAGTGTTGAAGTGCAGGTGTTCCAAGTCCTTGGTGACGCGAGCAATCGTTTGATGTGTCTTGCGTCGCATAGCGCGCACTCCGGTACTGGGTTCACTAAGTCCTGGACCGGATTGATCTTCTGTAGTCGTATTCGATAAGCGCTCGTGCCAGCGCCACACCATCGTGTACACGCGTCGCAAAAATCTGACTGCGCCCTCGATGCCGCTCTCGGACCAGCGCAATTCGTTTTCGATCGGCGCCGCAAACAGTACGAACAGTCGCGCAGCGTCGGCCCCAAACGCTGCGATCATTTCATCGGGATCGACGCCGTTGCCCAAACTTTTGGACATCGCTTTCCATTCGTCGGTTCCCTCGACGCGGTTCGTTACCATGCCCTGCGTCAACAATCGCGTGACTGGCTCGTCAAAAGAAACAAGGCCGAGGTCGCGCATGACCTTGGTCCAGAAGCGCGTGTAAATAAGGTGCATGACTGCATGCGAGTCGCCGCCGATGTACTGGTCCACCGGCGTCCAATGTCTGGCGCTTTCCGGATCGAATGGCGCTGCTTCATTGCGCGGATCGCAATAGCGAAAGAAATACCATGATGAATCAACAAACGTATCCATGGTGTCGGTTTCGCGGCGCGCTGGTCCGTCACACTTCGGGCAAGTCGTATTTACAAACTCGGGCACGCCAGCTAATGGCGATTCGCCTGTGCCAGTAAAAGCTGCCGTTTCCGGCAATACGACGGGCAGTTGATCGTAAGGCACCGGCACCGTGCCACAGTTCGGGCAGTAAATTATCGGCACGGGCGCGCCCCAGAAACGTTGGCGGGATATTCCCCAATCGCGAATGCGAAATGTTACCGCAGCCTCGCCGGAGCCCTGTGCTTTTGCCCACGACGCCATTTCCTGCATCGCAACTTCTGAAAGTTTTCCGCTCCACTCGCCGGAATTCACCAGGATGCCGTAGTCAGTGAACGCATGCTGCATCGCTAATGATTGATCTTCGCTCAATGTGTCATGCACGATCGATTCCTGTTCGTGTGACACGCGCTCGATGACGCGACGAATTGGTAACGAATACTTCTGAGCAAACTCGTAATCACGTTCATCGTGGGCCGGAACGCTCATCACTGCGCCGGTGCCGTATTCCATCAACACATAATTCGCAACCCAAACCGGAATCGTTTCGCCGCTGAAGGGATTTATCGCCAGCACCCCGGTATTAATTCCTAACTTCTCTTCTTCCTGATCCATGATCCGGCCGCCGCCGGCGTTTTGTTTTCTAATCTTTTCAGCAAACCTGGCAACGTCATCTTTCAACGCCGAGCCTGCAAGCAATTTGTCGAGCAGCGGATGCTCGGTGGAAAGCACGACCGCTGTCGCGCCATAGATGGTGTCGATACGCGTGGTGAAAACACGAATCTTGTGCTTGCTGTCTTTCACAGCAAAGTCGATGAACGCGCCTTCGCTGCGGCCCACCCAGTCGCGTTGACGCTTCAAAACTTTTTCCGGCCAACCTGCTTCGATCTGTTTGATGTCCGCAACCAGTTGTTCGGCATAGTCGGTGATGCGCAGGAACCATTGCTCCAGGTCGCGCTTCTCTACCGTTGCGCCGCAACGCCAGCAGATGCCGCCCGATGATTGCTCATTTGAAAGCACCGTGCCTTCTCTTGGGCACCAGTTGACCGGCGACATCTTTTTATAGGCCAGGCCGCGTTCATACATCTTCAGAAAGAACCACTGATCCCACTTGTAATACTCGGGCCGGTGCGCGGCGATTTCGCGCGACCAGTCGTAACTGATTCCCAGACGCTGCATCTGTCCGCGCATGTGCGCAATGTTTTCTTCTGTCCAGGCGCGCGGATTCACGCCACGCTTGATGGCCGCCTGCTCGGCGGGCTGTCCAAAGCTGTCCCAACCAATCGGATGCATCACGTTGAAGCCTTGCAGGCGTTTGTACCAGGCAAGCGCATCGCCAATTGCGTAATTGCGCACGTGGCCCATGTGTAAAAAGCCAGAGGGGTAAGGCAACATTTCGAGCGCATAAAACTTTGGACGCGTATCGTCGTTACTGGCTTCGAAGGCGCGCGACTCTCGCCAGCGCTCCTGCCACTTCTTTTCTATCTGCTCTGGAAAATATTTTTCGTCCATTGGTCTCAATCCTAACGGTGTTTACACTTAACATGAAATTGCCGAGAAGTCGTAACGCAAACCGTTGGCCTGCGTACTGGCTTTATCGCGTGAGGTGCGCAAACTAACAGTTTGCTTTACGAATTGTGTTATTGAGATTCGCCGCTTCGCGTGAGCGTGCCTAGAACGCGCGGCGCGGAAGCGGCACCGTTAGGAGGAGTTTGGTGAGTGGTTTTCGCTGAGCCATTATTAGTCGTCGCCCTACGTTTATTTCGATTTGTCTTTCTGCGACACGTCCATCCACGAACTAAGAGATGTCAATTCGTACTCACTCTTTAGGCGTCTACCAAGTTTTCTCTCCATGTGTTTTCGATATAAGCGACCGACCAAGAAAGCCGATATCGCGAATGATGCGAGCACTATGGGCAAAACAAGCTGGCCGAGATAAATCTTGGTCTCGCCGCCGAGAGTCCACAAAAAAGCAATCATCGCAGCAGCAATAACCAACCCAACGGGTATCGCGATTATCCAGCTTGCGCGCTCAATGTTCTTCTGTTTTTCGCTAATTTCCGCTTCTTCATCGGGAGTCACTGTCCTTCGCCTTTCGTCAGCTATCGACCGAGGACTGCCAGCAATTCGTTTGTCAAAGTTCCGATTATTTCTTGAATGTCTCCAACGCTAAGATGTATTAGATATTCGTATGTACTGTTCCCTTCTTTCCGGGATTCAGTCTTGAGTGTCACACTTTTTGACTTCGTGTTCCAGTTGATTGTTGGCTTCAAACTTAGGACAAGTACCAGCGCACCTCTGTCCCTTTTTACGGCCTGTCTAAGGATCTCCATCTTGCCCTCCTTCATGTGGCTTACGGTCTGTTAGGAGGCACGTCCCGTTTGGCGTGTTCCTTCATGTAGGCACGCAAGAGCGAATTGATTCGGGTTTGATAACCCCGACCCTGCTTCTTGTACCAATCGACGACGTCGCTGTCCACTCTCAAAGTTAGCTGTTTTTTGCGTGGTATCGGCTTGAAGTTTCGCCGCAATACAGCACGAGCGAACATTTCCGGAGTTATCTCTGGAATGTCAGAGAAGTCTATGTCCTCGTCCTTCATGGCGTCTATGCGTTTCCAATCAGTGTCACCAGTCTCTGCTTTCTCTGTCGTAGATCTCTTCTTCATTCTTCGAGGCCTTTCTGACTGATATTATTCTGGTGACTTCGTCTGTCTCTGTATGCGAAACAGCAACCACCCTTCCATTGAGCATTCCCAAAGTGAGAAAGCGAATCTCGTCGTAATCGAACCGATCATCCACAAGAGTAAGCCCGTCACTAGCGAAAATTCTTTCGACGCCTACAAAGTCGAACCCGTGGCGCTTGAGATTGGATCGCCGCTTCGCTTCATCCCATTCGAAACGCATACGTAGTGTAGTTACAAATTGTAGTTACGTCAAACTTAGCGGCGGGAAACAGACGGGGTGATGGAGACCAATCGTGCGACTACGCGTCGCTGTTGTCAACAAACGATCGCAGCATGTTCAGGTTCTGCAAATCAGCGCGCGGATCGTCGTAAGGTGTTTCCAGGATGAAAGCGGCATGCGCGAGTTTGGGATGACGCGCTACACGGCGCAATGCTTCGCTGCCGATGTGACCC
>WNFT01000281.1_pt1 | contig 41447 bp, 39 predicted proteins | sample 5400191 | NCBI WGS metagenome assembly WNFT01 (sample SAMN13153359, study PRJNA577476) | soil metagenome | isolation source: 80 cm saprolite under Madrone tree | place: USA:California | collected 2016-06-14 | reverse complement strand
TTCGAGGTTGAGGTCATCAATGTTTGGATTGCGACCGGTGGCTATGAGCAACGCGTCGCAGGCCGTCTCGCTCGTCGTTCCGCTACGTTGGATCGTTGCCAAAATTTTCGCGTCGCGCATTTGCACGCGCTTAACCTCGGCGTCAGTCAGCACCGCGACCCCTTCGGCTTGGAAGCGTTCTTTGAGCGCGACGGAAACATCCGGGTCCTCGCGCGGCAGCAGCCGATGCCCGTGCTGAACAAGTGTCACCTTCGAGTCAAAGCGCGCAAACGTCTGTGTCAGCTCGCAACCAATCGGCCCGCCACCGATTACAAGAAAGTGCTCTGGCTTTTCGCGAAGCTCGTCGAAGATGGTCTCATTCGTAAAAAAGCGGACTCCATCGAGACCGTCAATTGGTGGGATAGCGGCGCGTGTGCCGGTGGCGACGACGAAATATCTCGCGCGCAGTTTCACCCCTCCGACTTCCAGTTCCCAAGGAGAGAGGAAACGCGCGCAGCCGCAAAAAACGTCAACGCCGAGCGATTCAAAACGTTCCTTCGAATCATGAGGTGCGATGATCGCGCGGCGTTCGCGCATTCGCTCGAAGATCTGGGAAAAATCAGCGTCTGGCAGGGGCACGCGGATGCCCCAGTCTGCGGCGTGACGAATAGTGTGAAACACGCGCGCAGACGAGATAAGCGCCTTGCTCGGCACGCACCCGAAGTTCAGGCAGTCGCCCCCCATTTTGTGGCGCTCGATGAGCGCGACACGCCCGCCCAGGCCGGCCGTTCCGGCTGCGGTGACAAGTCCCGCTGTTCCTGCGCCGACGACGATTACGTTGTAAACACACTTGCTTTTCGTCCTCATCGCTGAGGTCGCGGCACAAGGATGAAGCCCGGCGTTAGCCCCTTCGCCCTTTTACGAAATTTGGTCGCGAGCTTATTCGGGCTCGTACCCAAGAGATACCGGCACGTCAGCAGGAGATCGCGCCCCGTTCTTGCCAATGGCCCTTCCGGATAAAACCGCCGGCCCGACGACACGACAGGCGGTCGAAGTGTAATCGTCTTCCCCGCGTGCCGCATCCGTTGCGAAAAATCAAAGTCTTCAAAAATCTCCATTTCCCGAAATCCGCCGAGCGCCTCGAAGGCCGGGCGGCGAACAAAGATCGCCTGATCGCCTAGAAACACTCCGAAAACCCGACCTCGCAGCTCGGCCAGGAGACACGTGGCCCGGAGGAATCGCGAGCGCACATCATATCGTCTGGCGAACGCTCCGCCGGCAATGCGCGCGTCCATGAGAGCGTCCGCAATTTTCTCCAACGCGCCTTTCGGCAAGAGGCAATCGGCGTGGAGGAAGAGAAGCACTTCACCACGCGCGCGAGCCGCGCCGAGATTCATTTGCCGGGCCCGGTGCCGATCGGGCGACTCGACGACGACGCAGCCTCCAGCCTCCGCGAGCGATGCCGTCCCATCATAACTCGGTCCGACAGCGACAATGATTTCATGCGTCACTGATTCTGCCCGGAGATGATTGAGCGCCTTGGGCAGTGACGCCGCTTCGTTAACGGCAGGAATAATGACCGAAATTAATGGCGAATTCTCCATTGCGAAATGTATGAGGTCTGGCGAGTCGGTGTATTCCTTTCAAAAAATCACGAAATCATCACATCGCCGGCCCCATCGCAACGATGAGAACGGTGCGTTAAGCCCAAGAAACGATGTCGACGCACCGCAGACTTCTCGACACTAAAAAGGGACTTCGAAATTCAGATCGGCGGGCGTCCCCTTCGTGGTTAAGACCCACGCCTTGTCTCCAGAATACGAGACTTTAGAAACCCAGCCATTTTTCTCGATCATTTCGTACGAGTTTGGCTTGATTTGAAAGTCATCGCCGCGCACGAGGTAAACCATTGCCATCTGCTTGCCGTTTTGTAGACAGAGCATGAGCACCGGCTTGCCGTTCCAGTCGACGACACTTGAGCCGATTAACTTCATGTCCATATTCGTCCCTGGCTTCGCGATTTCTAGGGCTGCCTTGCGAACAGCAGGCTGACGATTGGCCCAGCTGGCAACCGCAGACGCGTCGAAGCAAACAAATTGCAGTGAAGGCATCTCGTTCGTGTAACTGATCGCTTGCAAAGCGAGGTTACGTACCGGATTGCGAGGCGCCGCGAAACGCTGCCAGACGCCCAGGCCGATTACAACGACCGCAGCCGCGGCCAGTATTGGCCGCAGCCATGGCACGGCGAAAATGTTCCTGGCCCTTTGCGGTCGGTGGGCGAGAATCTCGTATTTCAGATCGCGCGGAGCCGTCACCGCATCTCTGAGCTTCTGGACCATCAGCGCGTCGAATTTTTCCTTCTCTTCAAACCACGCTTGCAACTCCGGATCCCGCTCCAGTTCACGCAGAGCATCGGCAAAAATCGGGTCGTGCGAGTCTTTGCCGCCGAGCCGGTACGATTCGAGAATTCTCTTGGCTTCTTCCCTATCCATTCTGGCACTCCCCTTTTTCAGAAATCTTGACGATCTTTCCTGCCTGAGTGACGCGCTCACTCTCCAACCGCTGCCGGAGCATAGTTTTCCCACGTGCTAGCCGCGACATCACCGTGCCGATCGGCACTTCAAGGATGTCAGCGATTTCTTTGTACGAAAGCTGCTCGAAATAGAAGAGGCTGACGGGCAGGCGGAAGTGATCATCCAGCCCTTGCAATATCGTAAGCAGGCTCTTCGCGTCCATGGTAGCTGCGTGATCCACACTTATTAGAAGGCTATCATCGCCCTCTAATTCCACGTCATAGCGTTGACGCACAGCTTCATGGCGCTTAGTGCGCAGAAATTCCCGACGCAGAATTGTAAAGAGCCATCGCTTGCCTTTTGATCGGTCGCGAAGTTGACGCCGGCTTGTCTGCGCGATGAAGAACGCCTGCTGCGTGAGATCGCCGGCGTCATCGTGATTGCGACTCAGGCTGAGCGCAAACCGAAAGGCAGGTTGGTAGTGTTCCTCAACAAACTTTTCGAAATCGTCTGGCATCGTTTGCGTAGAAATCGAAAGGGTTAGTTTATTCGAGCGCTCGAACGGGAACGCCGGGCCTCGGGTAGAAAGTAATGTCGCGGCGGAGATCATAGCCTATTTGTGCGCCGAAGAAATTGCCGGAGCACTCCACCATTTCGCTCGGAAGATTTCTTCCGTAGTGTTCCTCTGAGGAGTGTATCGCCGGAACAGCGCGACCCCGCCAAGCAGTGGTGGAGAGAGGTGTTGTTTTGATCGCGTCCAATCTGCATTCGACCAATCGTGTGAGCAACCCGTCCGCAGCTCCGCAAATGTGGGAAGCGACATAATTACAGGGCCACATTTATCAGCGCTTATTCGCTTCACTGGTCCAAAGGGCACACTCTCATTGTTCCGTTGTCTTCTTCAGTTTGAGCGCGGCGGAGTTCATGCAGTAACGAAGATGCGTCGGAGCGGGACCGTCGTTAAATACGTGGCCAAGGTGCGATCCGCAGCGCGCACACGTAACCTCATCGCGCGTCATCCCGGCGCTGTTATCGGTTGAGACGGTTACTTTCCCCTCTGCGATCGGGGCGTAAAAGCTGGGCCACCCGGTTCCGGAGTCGAACTTGGTTTCGGAGCTAAACAATTCAATGCCGCAGGCGGCACAAACATAAATTCCTTTCTGATGGTTGTTCGCATATTCGTTGAGAAAGGGCAGCTCGGTGCCAGCTTCGCGCAAGACGTGAAATTGCCCTCGCGACAGGATCTTGCCCCACTCATCGTTTGTTAGGCTGACTTTCTCGGTGGCGGGAATTGCGTGGAGTTTTGCTCGGATTCGAATTGCTTCGGTGTCGTCTGCTTTTGCGACCCCGCTACGAGAACTCAGCAAAACGACGGCAAACAAAGCGACTGACAAAGCGACCGAAATGGTCACTCTAAGGATAGCCATGCCGTTACGTCTCTTTTTGTTCTTGCGCGAAAGTTGGGTCAGCCTCGGAATCATAGTAGTTGCTTTCGTTTCACTGAATTGCCGGCCGGAGCCAGCCGCCAGTGGCTTGTATCGGCACGAGCGTGTCATGAATCGTCACCCAAGTGGCCAGCGCTGTGCGCGTGACTTTTTCCGCTTGGCTTGACGCGAGAGTCCACTCGGTGTGGGCGATCCCAGCATCTGCTGTCATCGGAATTAATTCGTAATTTAGGACTACAAAATCGTGATGTAATTCGCGCCCACCGTTCTCCCCTCGCGCCACTTTTGATGCGATCCCACTCCCCAAAAGTGCAACATGCAGGTCCCACTTGGAGGTTGAAGCGGCCACCGGAGCAAAACTGAAGGCGAGGCGCTCGTTCGCAATTTGCCGGACGCTTAGCACGCCCCTGCTCGCGCCAGTGGCGGCAGGTAAACGCGGTTCCGAAAACCAATTCCACTCACGTCCGTTTACGACAAATCCAGGTGTATAAACGGACTCATTATTCCAGGAGGCGGCGTAAGCGCGCTGGCGTTGGGTGAAAACCGGAGACGCAAACCGGTCCTTCCAGCCAAGTCCATCCCAGTAGTTAACGTGAAAGGCGATTGGGACAAACTCGCTCCAAAGACCGGGATTCGTTGATAGCTTGCCGAGCCAGGCTTCCGCCGGCGGACAACTGCTGCATCCTTCCGAAGTAAAAAGCTCTACCAGTGTTGTCTGTTTCTCAGTGCTCTGAAACAATATGTTTCCGTCGCCGCTCGCCTCACTAGCATGTGCAAACAGCCAGCAAAGCGTGATCGTGACGCCGAGACCAAGTCTCGCCGGGAGTTGCAAGAAGCCAAACGGTGAAAACGTCCGTAATGCAATAATTGCTCCCGTCAAAAAAGTAGCGTCCATTTCCTATTAGGGTCGCGACGGACGCTTTTATTCCCAATCGACGGTTAAAGAGCCAACCATGGGACGGAACGCGCCGCGCGAGACAACCGTGGAAGAGCTTTTGCTTAAACAAAGAACTGTTCGGTGTGCGGACGCAGATCAAGCTCCAATGTCCAGGCGGAGCGTGCTTGATTGGCGAGATGCCAGTAGGCATCGGCCATGCGATCAGGATCGAGCATCGGTTCGGATTGCACGCTTACGGTCGAATCTTGTGGCGGCCCGATCAGCCCATCGACGACGACGTGCGCGACGTGCACTCCTTTCGGCCAAAGCTCCCGCGCGAGCGACTGCACCAAACCGCGTACGGCGAATTTCGCGCTGCTGAACGCGAGCCACCCGCCACCGCGGACACTTGAAGTGGCTCCGGTAAAAAGCATCACGCCCCCGCCGCTGGCGAGCATATCGCGCGCAGTCTCTTGCGCGCACACAAAACCTCCCAATGCCGCCACGCGCCACGATTGCTCGAATTGCTCGACCGTCGTGTCAAGGAAACCGTTGCCTGACGAGTCGCTGGCGTTATGAATAAGGAGGTCGATCGGGCCCAGTTGCTCACGCACCCGCGCGACTGCGGAGATGACTTCCGCGGGACGGCTGACATCCGCGACAACGCTCGCCGCAGATTGGCCCGAGGCCGAAATCTCGCGGGCCAATTCTTCAATGAAATTCGGGTGCCGTGCAACGAGGCCGACGCTGAAACCTTCGCGCGAAAACCGTCGCGCGAGGGCCGCACCCAGACCAGGGCCAACGCCGGTGAGCAAGGCGATTCGATTCACGGTTTCCCCTCGAAAGTCGCATAATCATCGAGATCGAGCAGATCGGCCCATGTCTTGATGTCCTCGCGTGTTTCCGAAAACTTGCCGAGAAGCTCCGCAAAGAAGCTGAGCGTTTCCGCGTCGGGCGCGGAGATTTTTGCAGAGCCAGTCATAATAATTTTGGAGGACCGTTTTAGTTATTTATTCCAGATCGTAAGCATTGTGCTTCTCGCCATTACACCGTGGACCGTTCAGTCTTGTGTACATGAAATTCAAAGCAATCTGGGCGGTGATAATGCCCGGCAACGTCCAAGGTCATGGCTTCCTGCCGGACTCGCGCGAGGTCGAGGTCTGCATGGAGAATAGCAGGCGCGTCGAATCTCGGAGAGACAATGTATGAACCGTCCGGCGCGATGATCGCGCTTCCACCATTCAACACCCATTGCTCAGGGCTTTTCACGCGCTCGGGATGGGGTTCCAGTTCGGGTGGCAATGCGCGCGCACGCATGAGAGCGCCTGCAGCAAGCACATAGCATCGGCCCTCGAACGCGTAGTGCCGACCAGCCAGTTGATGGACTTCCTTTACTGTTGGCCAAACCGCGCAATGAATGTCTTCGCCAGCCTCATGGAGAGCTTGGCGCGACAACGGCATCCAGTGCTCCCAGCAAATCAGTCCCCCAATTCGACCAACCGAAGTGTCGATGGCGCGAAGTCCTGAAGCGTCGCCCTGTCCCCACACAAGTCGTTCGGTATAGGTGGGGACGAGTTTCCGATGATGATTAAGCAGCGACCCATCAGACCCGTATGTGAGAAGAGCGTTGTAGAGAGTTCCACGGCCCGGGCCACTCGTTACCTTTTCGGTCACGCCGACGACAAGCGTGATGTGCAACTCCGAAGCGATTCGCGCGATGGCAGAGCCGCTCGCCCCGCGGACATCGACGCTCTCCGCGGCCAGGCGACGAAACACCATCTTGGTGGGCTCGTGGTCCCATAGAGCTGCGTCTCGACAGAGATCGAGCCACACAGGGTAACCCGGCAGCCAGCTCTCGGGGAAGACCACAAGTTTGGCCCCGGCGGCGGCAGCTTCCTGGGCCAACATCGATGTGCACTCCAAACCCTCCGCCAGGGTCGGCACGACCTCAGCCTGGACAATCGCGACGGGTGCTATCTTCGGCACAGTGTTACGATCATATGGCAACAACCGTCGCCCGGCCAACCCGAACAAATCAGCGGCGGTGGTGGGTCACCATTTAACATGCGGTTCCGCCATTTTGTCCATTGATTCGCTGTTGAGGCGGGTGCGGCAAATCGTCAGCCGTGAGCAAAAATCCTTCACGCAACTCAACGTGGAGATTTCTGAACAGTGCGGTCAGTTCAAGATTATAGCAATTCCTTCCCTCTATTCGTCGAAGGAATAAACAATAATCTGCGAACTCTTAATCTTAAACACCGTATGAGATTCGAACTAACTGGTGAGATTCCTGATATGGCAACGGAGGAATAAATTATGAAGCTGGAGCTTAAAGGTCAGAAGGTAATGGTCACAGGTGGACTGCGAGACGTCGGTCGCACCATTAGCGAAGCGTTGACGGGAGGACAAGTCGACGTCGTGATTTGGATACGCGGTTTGGATGATGAGGTGAACGAAGCCCGACCAGTGGAAAAAGTGGAATTACCAACGGCGTCACACCGGCCTAACGGAACGTTTCCGCATCTCTCGCTTTGGCGCGAAACAATGGGCTTCCAGACCTAGAACGATTCACTCGCGACGCGATCGGCTGATCTGAGCAGCCGGCGGCGATACAAACGAACTGATTTCCGCCAGTGACTTGCGGGAAATATCTGGAACGATGGCGTCTTTCGCCGCGTGTCCGACAACAAGCAGCAGAAAAGCCTTTTCATGCGACGGCCTGTTTAGGATTCGATTCAGGAATCCCATCGGGCTCGGAGTGTGCGTTAGCGCGGCCAGGCCGCACGAGTACACCGCCGTCACCAGCAGTCCGGCAGCAATTCCCACCGACTCGATCGCGTAGTACGTTGGCGAGCGCGTTCCGTCTGCCAAAATGCGGACCGGTTGCGCAAAGATTGCGATTAACCATGGCGCCGTTTCCAAAAACGGCTTGTGCCAGTCAGTGCCAAGAGGAGCCAGCGCCTCCAGCCAAGCTTTAGGCGCGCGGTGTTTGTAAAACTCTTTTTCCTCCTTCTCCGCTGCTATGCGAATCTCGCGTTTTACCAAGGAATCACTAACCGCAACGAAATGCCACGGTTGCAGATTTGCACCGTTCGGCGCCGTCCCCGCTGCCCGGATACACTGCTCGATTACTTTCTGTGGGACCGGACGATCGGAAAAATCGCGGATGGTTCGTCTCCTTTGCATCGCCGCAAAAAATTCCGCCGCTCGTTCAATTAGCTCCTCATCGGAGTAGTTTTCAATTTTCGGCGCTGGGATAAAACGCGGAGTATTCACATGAGAACACTACGACGGTGCACCACCGTTGCGACCGGATTTGGCTCAAGGTGTAAGCAGAGGAAATAAGAATTCTCGGAATATTGGCGGCGGTCGGGCCTCTTTCTAATTTAATCGCCAGTTTCACCTCGGTCTCCGGTACAACCCTTTTCTCATTATGAAAATCCTCAACCGTCTTGCGGTGCTTTTGTCGATATTTTTTTTTCAATCGTTGAGCCATGCCGTGAACGTTCCGGCTGGCATCAAGCATGAAGACTACGACCGTTTGCTGAAAAAATACGTGAACAGTCAGGGCTTTGTCGCGTATGAGAAATGGAAGGGCAACGGCGAGGACATGAAAGATCTCGGCAATTATCTCGCGCAGTTTGCTGCTACGGGAAAAGCCGCGAGCGGCAACGAGCGCTACGCTTCACTCGTCAACGCTTACAACGCGTTCGTCCTGCAATGGATTTTGCAAAATTATCCGACTGAAAGCATCTGGGCGTTAAAAGGCTCGTTCAAAGAACGCCGACACAAGTTGGGCGGCATGAACGTTTCCTTAAACGACATCGAGAACGACATGCTGCGTCCGGAATTTGGCTGGCGCACACACGCTGTATTGGTTTGCGCGGCCCGCAGTTGTCCGCCATTGCAACGGTCGGCCTACAGCGCGTTCAGACTCGATGAACAAGTCGCGCGCGCCTATCGGACATGGCTTGCTCGGAATGATCTGAACGAATTTTTCCCGGAGAAAAATGAGGCGAGCGTCTCGAACATTTTCAAGTGGTTTAAGGGCGACTTCGACAAAGCAGGCGGCGCAAAGACGATCATGGCGAAGTTCGCTCCAGCGGCGGCGCGGCCGCTGTTGCAAAAGGCGGACTGTAAAATCAGCTACAAAGCTTACAACTGGGGCCTGAACGATCAGGGCCCGCATGGCCGCAATTACAAGATCAACATCTTCGATTTTCTCCACTGATTCTTCTCGACCCGCGATGACAGCTCCCGCACAGAGGCTAGGATTTGCATCTACATGCCTACTAGCTATGACTGGAGCGCAGATGGGTTAACAGAGCGGTGCTTGCGATTGATCAGTATTGCGCCTCCGCTGCCAACCAACATGAAGGCAATCGCAAGTCCCTGTTGGTAAGAGAGGCCCAAGAACCTTTCGGGACGCCCATCGGCCCGCAATGGATCCAACAGGAGTCTCAGCAAACCATAGAGGAACAAATACCCACAGAAGCTCGCACCACGCGGGAGCCGAGACGTCTCAACGCGCTTGAGCAGGAAGAAGCAAGCGAGAGAAATCACCAGCAATCCGGCTGATTCGTAAAGCTGGGTTGGATGCGGCGGACGGCCAGGGCAACAACCGTTAACGAAACATCCTACTCGGCCGATTGCATGGCCCAGAGGCAAAGCGACTGCAAAATAATCCGCACCTCGCAAAAAGCTTAGTCCCCGCCACCACGCGAATATGGCGCCGGTCGCGAGAGCGCCTAGCAGGCCACCGAAAAAGACAAAGCCGGTTCCGAAGTTCGACCAGAAATGAAGCTCACCTGTGGCATAGTGATGCCATCCGAGAATCAGAAAAAGGGCTTTTGCCCCAACAATTCCGCCGAGTAACGTTAGCCACATCCCAGCCCAGAACTCGTTCTCGCCAACCCCGATTTCGCGGTGACGCACCTTCAGCCATAGGATGGTTGTCACTCCACCGGTGGCGACAAAGGCTCCAAAAAGCGTCATGCGACGGTTGAGAAGTTTCCAGCGACTCGACGATAATAGGCCTCACGCAGGCCCAAAGCGTTGACAGCACACATGGACTTGAGCTGGCCGTCGATGGGCACACGAAAGGCACAAGCCGCAAGACGTTCCTGGCCCTGCGCAGTTTCCATTTCGGCAGCACTCATAAAATGATGGCTCACGATGCAGAAATAGTTCGCATTCAAGGAACCCGCGCGTCCCAGAAGCCGAACGAAATGAGGCAACAATCGGCGAACGACAAATCCACCGTGGCGAAATGCAATGCGACCTGCCCGCCGCCAGGCGCGGGCTTGGTTGTCCAGCCGGAAGGAGACGCCACTAAGCCGCTCGAGTAACTCATCCAGCGTCCGCATCTCGTCCGCCCGATCCCGGCGATAGAGCGGAATAAAGGCCAACGCGTTACGCCGCCGGACCGCCAACCCTTGCACAAATCGTGAACAGGCGGGATGGCCTAACCAGCCTTCACCGCGTTGAATCATAGGATCACCTGTACCCTCAGCAATGCGGAGCCAAAGCTCGTCGGGAGCGACGCCTTTCAGGCAGCGATCCGTCCGTCCGACCTCGGCGAGCGGCTGGAAGCTCACCATTTTAAACGCGTCAGCATTGGCCAAGAACCATCGGACGATGCCGGGAACGCCCTTAAGGTTGTCCCGTGTGACTGTCACAGTGGAGGCAGCTTCGAGTCTAAGTCCGGTTCGAGCGCGAGCGGTTCGGATCAGCTGTGCGAATTCAGCCCGAAGGCCATCCAGTTCCGCCTCGGTCTGCGCTGTCCTATAATTGTCGCGACGCCCGCGTTGCGTGGTGTCAACATGGATGCACACTTCGGTCAGCCCGCCCCGCTGCATCAGCCGTTCGAGGAGACCGGGACGTCGGCGAAATGTTTCGCCGTGCGACATGAGCATGGGCACCAGACCAACAGTGCGCGCGTAAACAATGATTTCGATCAGTTCGGACTCATCGCGAAGTGAAACCTCGCCGTCGGTTAGCTGGACGTTGCCGCACGGCCCCAGCCACGCGCGGATCTGCTGAAGCTGCTCCTTGATCTCTGAAAGCGGTGCCGGACGGGCACGGTTGGCATCGGCATTAAGATAACAACCCGTGCAGGAGAAATCGCACTTCGGCATCGCGCCAATCGTTGCCCCACATCCAGCATACTGACGCCCCATAAATTGAGTCGGACCACGAAACGACTCCGGCACGCGCTGCCAGGCGGCAGCGAGCGCGGCGCGCACTTCGGCGGCCTCCTGCGCAAACGTCATGTCACCGTGAAGGCGAGGCTGCGGGAGTTGAAGTTGTTCGTGAAGTCTGTTGCGGCTTTGGCGCGGGAGTGAAACAGGCAATCGCGGCAGCCAAAACAACTGCAAACCCCACAAGCATCAGTATCGTCTTTTTCATAATGGGCATTTCTAAAAAAAATTCTCAGTCGGCATGCAAGAAGATTTAGTTTTCGGTAAACGTTTCAGCATCTTTGGTGACTTCATTCCGTCAGCGCTCCGCAGCAGCTTGAGCCGGCGCCCGCAGTACAACCAAAACAATGATCGCCCATCATAATCTCCCGGTTGTCGATCTTCTCCGGGTAAACATCCCACAAAAAGACTCGCTTGCCGTCTTGCCATTGCATATTGAGCTGTTGATTAAAATCGCAATCGTAAACCTCACCGCGCCAGCCGACGCTGATGGTATTGCGGCACATAAGACCGTTAATGGTCGCCGGATTAAACGCTTCAATGAGGAGCTCCATATATTCGTCGAGCTTGTTGTTATGCCGCAGATAAGCGGCGAAGCGCCCGATTGGGAGATTCGTAATCGTGTAAAGGTTATTGAAGACAATCCCGAAATGCGCAGCCAGTTCGCGTTTGTAATCGGCCTCCAATTCCGCTTGTGGCGGTGGCAAAAACGGCCCGACAGGATTGTACACGAGATGTAATGGTAATTCCGGTTCGATGCCGTAGCCTAGCGAGTTGAGCAGCTGCAAGGCGGCGATACTTCCTTCGAAAGCGCTATCGCCGCGCTGCGCATTTACGTTCGACGGCGTGTAACATGGCATTGATGCGACGATCTCGACTTTATTGCACGCGAGAAATGCGGCGAGGTCTTCGTAACCTCGCTCTAGCAAAATCGTTAGATTGCATCGCTCGATGACATGACGCGAGGGTTGCAGCACCTTCAATCTTTCGACGAAGTAGCGAAAATCCGGAATCATTTCCGGCGCGCCACCGGTAAGATCGACAATCGGAATGTCTGTTTTGGCCACCCAATCGATGATGCGATCGATCGTCTCCCGCGTCATGATTTCCTTGCGCTTCGGTCCCGCGTTCACGTGGCAATGCATGCAGGTGAGATTGCAAAGCTTGCCGACGTTGATCTGCAAGACTTCCGTCCTGGTGTGTCGCAAAGTCAGGCGGGCAACGGCCAGTCGATCGGAAAAGCGATTCACGAGTGGAAAGCGGTTACGCTCCAGTATATGAAGCCGGACAAAATCGCCGCGCACGGGAGAGTGATGAACCAGGAGAAAACAATCGCACTGACAACGCGCGGATTTGCTTTGCCGGTGGTGAGCCCGATCCCAAAAAGCGAACCGACCGAAACGTGAGTCGTTGAAACGGGCAATCCGTACAAGCTGGCCAGTACAACCAGAATCGCAGTCGTGAGATTTGCGGTGAAACCTTGTCCGTGATTCATCGCCGTGATCTTCTTACTCATGGTCTCGGCGACTTTCCTGGCGTGAAGCAATCCACCGACCGCCATCGTTAACGCAACCGCCGCAAATCCCCAGCGAATGTCGAGCGCTTTCCACAAAAGCAGCAATGCAACAACCTTCGGCATGTCGTTCAAGCCGCGCGCGAAACTCACAGTGCCTGCACTAAGAAAATGCCCCGCGTCCATGATTTGTTGCGAGCCGACACCGAAAAACGATCCGGCGTAGCGTTCGCGACAGTTTTCCTGTTCGTCGATCGCCAGCGAAAGCGGTGCCGGCACGGTGCGAAGAGCGAGAAGGGAAGGTTGCGGCATCGCAATTGCACGTTCTTCCGCGCCGATACAAATGCACCATTCTTTGGTTATGCCGGTAGCGAGTCGCAGCGCATGAAACAAGATATAGAGCGGAGCCGCGATGACGATCGCCAGCATTGGACTAAGTAATAGTGGCAGAACGAAACCTTTACCGAGAGCAGAGAAATTTACAGCCGGACCAACCGTGACGACGCCGCAGCCGATGATCGCGCCAGTTAGTGCATGCGTAGTTGAGATGGGAAACCCGTTCAGTGTCGCTAGAATAACGGTTAGGCCGGCGCCGAGAGCGACAGCCAGGACAAAATATCCCGAGCCGACGAAGTGATCGGGCACAATTCCTTTGCCACTAAACTTTTTCAGCAATGTCTGTGCGAGAAAGATCGACATCATCGATCCTGCGAAAGTGGTGATTGTTGCCCACGAAATTGCCGTCCGATAACTGCAAGTGCGGCTGCCAAAGAGCGAGGCCACACCTTTGAAATTATCGTTCGCGCCGTTGGAGTAGGCGAGAAAACAGGTGGCGACGAAGAGCAGCGCGAAAATCATCATTAGCAGCACCCGCCGTCGCAACACTGGTTGTTTGCCTCGGCGGTCACGTCGTAATCTTGACCTTTGGTTTCCTTCGGGCGTCTCAGCGCGGTGCGCGGACAATCGAACGGCTTCGCTTCCGCCAGTGGTACATCGACAATCGGATCGACGAACTCGAAAAACTCCTGATAGGGCGCTTTCCGGTAAAGATTGTAGGTCTTGTCGCAGACGGCGTAGCGTTTGCCGCGTTCCATCCGGTGATTGTCGTCGTCGAGCACTTCTTTGAACGGCCCGCGATAGATGACGGCCTGATTGCGCTCGAAACATTCGCCTTGTTTGCCTTTGAACGCTTCGATCGTCATCGAACGAAATTCGATTCCTCTTACGGTGCGCCACGGTTGTACATCCCGCTTCAAGATCTGGATCCCGTAAAAGCTGGCGCTCTCAAAGGCGGTGAGGAAAACTTCTTCGGTCAACGAACCGGAAATGCAACCGCTCCAAAGCTCGGGATCGTTTTGCATTTCCTCCGGAACTTCTTCATCGCTCACGATGTCTGAGATAACTGCGCGCCCACCTTTTTTGAGGACACGAAAAATCTCTTCGAAGAGTGCCCTTTTGGATTTCGGTTCGACCAAATTAAGGACGCAATTTGAAACGACCACATCAACCGAATCGCTTGCAATCAGCGGATGTTTAACGCGTAACTCTTCGGCCAGCTCATCGGCGGCGAGGAATGAAGCCGCATCAGTTATCGGATTGCTCTTCAATTGTCGATCCAACAGTTCCAGATCGAGAGCCAGATCCTGGATGCGGGCTTTGCGAAATTTCACGTTCGCGTAGCCGATGCGTTGGGCAACGATCGGTGCATTATGGCGTGCGACTTCCAACATTTCGTCCGTCATATCGACGCCAATTACTTTGCCGTTTGGTCCAACGATTTGCGCAGCGATGAAACAGATTTTTCCAGTGCCGCTGCCAAGATCGACAACGACTTCGCCTTCACACAGATAACGCGAGGGATCGCCACAGCCATAATCGCGCTCGATCACCTCTTGCGGGATCGCCTTTAGATATTCCTCGTCATAGTCGACCGGACAGCAAAGTTTGTCCGCTCGCTCTTTTGCTCCTGCTGCGTACCGTTCTCGGACGATGCTCTCAGTGCTATGATTTTCCAGCATCGAAGTGGGATGCCTGAGCACAGTGTTTTATTCCAGGACTGGAAGCAATTCCCTAGGCACCAATTCAAAACCAACTGCAAAACCACTCGCCTTGGTCTTCAACAAGACCGGCTCAGCCTAGCGCCGATCCTAATCCAGCGCGCGCAATTCGACTCCCCCTCGCGCACGTCCAACGCGTCCGACCGCGACCGCTCTGACGGCGGCAGCTAGCATAAACCCGAACATGCCAGACGCAAACCAGAACAGGTCTGGCGCGTCGGTGTGCTAGAATTTGTGCTAGAATGAGTAGTTTTCTACTCGCCATTCGCGAATTGCATGATTTCGCCGAAAATCGCCGTCTTCCTCTCGTAAAATGACTGTCTTTTGAAACGGCAAGCGATGTTTTGAAATCGATGATTTCGCAATCCTAAGTCTGGCGCGTCTGCCAATTCGCCACGCCGAGATCACTATCGTAGCTGCTTGCCAGGGCCGCCTTTGTTCTACTTTTGTTCTACTTTCGGCCTACCTATGGCGGCCCCTCGATACTCGCCACAATTCTCGCTAAAAAGCTGATTTTACCTATGAAAATCGTTAACGGATTTTAACGAGAAGTAACCAGATAAAATCGGTGGTTTCTGGATTTTCCGTCCAGCCCGTGCTCATGTGCCGCCCGACGGCCGCACTCATTGATATGGCAACATTGACGACAATGATTTGTTGTAGGCCTCGTTGTAATTCCACCGGAAAAAGCAAGCGCCTACGAGGGAGCGGTGAGGGAGGGATTCGAACCCTCGGTAGCCTTTTGGGCTACGGCGCTTTAGCAAAGCGCTGCTTTCGACCACTCAGCCACCTCACCAAAAACTCGCGAGAATATCGCGAAGAATTGTCGATTGCCAACAGCGACCTCCTTTCGTGTGCGGCCGAAGAGATGTAGCCACGCGCTGTGCGCCATGCGCACGTCCCACAGGGACGTGGCTACAGGGTTTGCCATGATTATCAGGAGTTGCCAATCGCCGATTGCTAATTGAAATGATTGGCAATGATCAGCGAGGAAGAAGCGCGCAAAAAAATTCTAGACGGCACCCAGTCGTTGCCGGCGCGGCGGTTACCGCTCTCGCAAGCGCTGGGTTATTTTGCTGCGGAAGATTATCTTTCAAGGCTGCCGCTCCCCACCTTCGATAATTCGGCGATGGATGGCTATGCTGTCATCGCAAGCTCGTGCAAAAAGGGCCAACGGTTACGCGTGAGCGGCGAACAGCCGGCCGGTCCTGAGCTGCGGCTCCGTGTCTCTCCAGGTCAAGCGGTCCGAATCTTTACCGGCGCGCCGATGCCGGCAGGGGCAGACGCGATCGTCATGCAGGAGGACGTCACGCGCGACGGCGATGAGATGGTCATAAACACAGATGTCGAAACCGGCGAATTCGTCAGGCGGCGTGGTTGCGATCTGGCAGAGGGACAAAAGATCTTAGGGAAGGGCGAGCGAATTGGTCCGGCGTCGATTGCTTTGCTCGCGTCACAAGGCTTTGCCGACGTGATGATCGGCGGCGAAGTGAAAGCCGGGATCCTCTCGACCGGGGATGAACTCGTAAAGCCCGGCGGGAAACTCGAGCCAGGACAAATATACGAAAGCAATTTGGCGTTACTGAACGCGTTGCTCCAACGCTGCGGCGCCATCGTGAAATCGGAAGAGCATTGTCGCGACGAACGCGAATCGCTAATCGAAGCGATCAAGCGCGGGATCAAAAATAACGTTCTCATTATCAGCGGCGGTGTTTCTGTGGGGGAGCATGACTTGGTCAAGGACGCGTTGCACGAACTCGGAGTGCAGATCGACATCTGGCGCGTGGCGATCAAACCTGGTAAGCCGTTTGTTTTCGGTCAATTGAACGAGTGTGCTGTGTTCGGGTTGCCAGGCAATCCGGTATCCGCTTTCGTCACCTTCCTGCAGTTCGTGCGGCCCGCGATTTTGAAAATGATGGGTGCAACCAATCTCGATCTGCCCCAAGTGCCGGCGAAGTTGACGGTCGATCTAACGAACGACGGCGATCGAGCGCATTACATTCGCGGCAGACTCGAACACGGAAGATTTACTCCGGTTGGCCGCCAGGAATCGCACGCGCTTTTCGGTTTGAGCCAATCGAATGCGTTGTTGAGGCTCGCCCTTGGCCAGTCGTTGAAAGCGGATGAAATCGTTGATGTTCAAGCCTGGGATTCGTAAGGGGCTCGTGGTCCATTTGGAGTGCGTCCCGCAGTCGCGGGATCGTCGCACTCCAAAGCCTACTGAGCGGGTTTGACAGGCTATACACGCATTTCTAGCTTAAAAGCCTTGAATACGGGAACGGTTACCGCATCTGGACGAAATGCGACCGATCAAATTCGTGCGGATGCCGAACGGCTTTCCCACATCGTAATGGAAATGCAGCGCTGTTTTGTGCTGCGTCTGTGCAAGGAGCTCGCGCCGGGCAACGTTTCGTTCCCGCAATTTTTTCTTCTTGCTTATCTCGATCGAAAAGAAGTGCTCACCATGTCTGCGATTGCGCAGAAGATGGGGCACACCACCGCGGCCGCGAGCGGTTTGGTGGCGCGCCTGGAGAATCTTCGGTACGTGATGCGCTCGGTTGCGCGAGACGATCGCCGCAAAGTGATGGTCTGCATCACGCCAAAAGGCTCGGCCCTCGTGCGACGGATTCGCGAGGAGATGGTTGGCAATTTGATAAAAGTACTGAACCACCTCACGCCGGATGAGCAGAAGGCCTGGCTGCATATTTACAGTAAAATTTATGATTACTGCCAATCGAAATGATTTTCATCTATTGGCCGGCGGTGTTATCACACCACGGTAAAAAGCGCGCAGTTTGAATCTACGCGCCTACGATTACGCATCTAATCTCTCGGGCTAAGTCTTCTTTATGCGAAAATATTTTGTAATCTCCGGGTTCGCCGCTTCGATGATTGCTGCAAGCTCGGTGGCGCGCGCCGGCGCAGGCGAAGGATCGACATCGGCACGCAGTGGTACATCTTCTTCATACAAAGTTCCCACGTTTACGCTTGATCAAGCGATCCTGACGGCGCTCCAGCGCAATCCGACTCTCCTCATCGCGGAAAAAGAGATTAAACGGACCCAAGGCGTCATTATTCAGGTCCGGGCGCAGGCGCTGCCGCAGGTCAATGCCAGAGGGAATTTTGACTGGACTGACCCAAACTTGGTTGGCGCCCGGATATTCGGAACGACGTCCGGGATAAATACAACGCCCGGCACGACGGGCGGCGCCGCGTCGCTTGTTGAGCCAGTACCGTCGCAAGTCCGCGAGATTCAGACACCACTGGCCGCTCCGTCACCAACACCACGTACTATTAGCAATACTCAGGCGAGCGATATCTCCTACTCCATTAGCGTTCTTGGATCGCAACTGATTTTTAACGGCACAACATTCCCACAGATTCGTGGCACGTTCTTTCAACGGGACAGCGCCTACTTCGCCTTCCGCAATATTCTGGACCAACTCCTCGCGACCGTGAAAACGCAGTTCTATCAAGTCGTGGTCAATCGAGAGCTTATCAAAGTACAGGAGCAGTCGGTGCACTTGTTGGAGAGTCAGCTAAAGGACCAGCAAAACCGGTTCGAAGCCGGAACGGTCCCGCGGTTTAACGTGCTCCAGGCGGAAGTGGCCCTCTACAATCAGCTTCCGCTATTGATCACCGCGCAAAATAATTATCGTATTTCGAAGATCACATTGGCCAAGACGCTCGGCCTCGATTTCCAGCCAAGGCGCGGTGAAAATCCGCCACTGGAAGTGATAGGCGAAATGCCATACAACCCGCGCACCATCGCGTTGGTGGAAGCGATCGAGCTTGGAAAGGAGCGGCGCCCATTTCTTAAACAGGCCCGGGCAAATGTCTTGAATCAACTCCAGCAAGTGCGCGCGGCAGCGGGCCAGTGGCTCCCAACCATCACTACGACCGGGGGCGGTGAATGGGTCAGCTCGCCCACGAATTCCAGTTGGCACGATATTTCCAAAGGTTGGATCGCAACGGTGCAGGGCAGTTTGCCAATCTGGGACAGCGGCGCGATTGCTGGCCAGGTCATACAACAGCGTGCGCTCCTTTCAGAAGCCAAGTTCACTTACGAAGATGATGTTCGGCAGGTGGAACTGGAGATACAACAGGCCTATTCAAATTTGCTACAGAACCAGGAGCTGATTAAGAGTCAGGAGAAAAACGTGGAGCTAGCCGACGAAGCGCTACGCCTGGCCAAAGCTCGGCTCGACGCTGGCGCAGGGGTGCAGTTGGATGTCCTCAACGCCCAGGTCCAGTTGCTCACGGCGCAAACGACGCGTTTGCAAGCGCTTTTCGGATACAATTCGTCACTTGCGGAATTTGATCGAGCCACAGGTGCGCAGAGTACCTACACCGAATCGTTCGCCAACCTGGCGCCGCGCGCCACGAAAACGAAGACCTATTATACCGGCAGCGGCGTCGACGCGGAAGGAAAACCAAAACAGCGTGACGATAGCGAGCTGCGAATTCCGGCTGGAAGATCCCGAACTTCATCTTCCAAATAGATCCCAAACCCGAAATTCCAAACCGGTCTGAAAGGACCTTTCGGGATTTGATGATTGGAGTTTCATTGGGATTTGGGATTTCAAACTTAAATGGCGCAGTTTCCGTTCGAGCAGTTTCCCGCACTGAGTGCGATTGGAATCTGCCGCCATGGATTCATGCAGAGAATTCCCGGCATCGACGTTTCGAACGATAAACCGGAGGTATTAAAGCGGCTCGATTCCTCCCATCGCGAGATTCGCAACGCAATCGGCATCGGCGATTGGCCGCTAGTCACCGCGCAACAAGTTCACGGAAACAAAATCGCAGTTGTCGGTGAGGTAGGGTCGCCGCTCCGCGCTGACCGCGGACGCCGCGGAGCGGCGTCCCTACCAGCCCGCGAATTCCCTGGCTGCGACGGCATCATCACAAATCAGCGCGGTGTCGCGCTGGGCATTTATGTTGCTGACTGTTGCGCTGTTTACATTGTCGATCCAAAAGCGCCGGCCATCGGCCTGGCGCATTCCGGCCGCAAAGGCACCGAGCTCGGCGTCGTTACGAATGCGCTCAATCAAATGATCGAACGCTTTGGATCAAATCCGGCCGAGATGATCGTGCAACTCAGCCCGTGCATTCGTCCGCCGCATTACGAAGTCGATTTTGCAGCGGAAATTGTCCGGCAATGTCGCGCGCTCGGCGTGAAACAGATTCACGACTCCGGCGTGTGCACCGCTTGCGACGTAGGTCGTTACTACTCCTATCGCGCCGAGAAAGGAAAAACCGGCCGTATGCTCGCGCTGCTTGCATTGAAGTAGGGACACCGCGCTGTCCCTGTTAGTGCAAAAAATTATCCGCTTTTAATTGCGAAATTTTCTCTAGTTCTTGTTATGGATACGCGACAATGCGAATAGCTATCGTTGTCGGTCTGCTTCTTGTCTTTGGATGTGCAGTTCGAGCAAAAGGGATTGACCATCAGGTGCAGCATGGTTCCGAGCTCGAGAAAGAACTCGGTTACAAGCTTTCCGTGCACGACAAGCACGATGAATGGCGGTCTCAAGGGTTTGATGAGGTTTTCCCGATCGAAGGCGCTGCGCCAGAGTACGCGGTGAAATTCAGAGCTACCGCAGCGGGTAAGCTCGAAGACTTGTCCGGTCTTACACTAACTGTGAAGCATTTAGATGGGATCGTGGTGCAGGTCCCGTTGGCGATCAGATCGATATGGAACAAAGAGAATGAGGTCGACGTTCAGTTCCTGATCAAAAAGGACATGGTCAATGACGCCATATTGACGCTTCGTTGTGAGCGGCGCAGCGAAGCAGGAGGAAGCTACACCATTCGACTCGGAGATTATGTGCAAGCCATCAAGCTGCAGAAGAAAAGCCTGCCGAACAAAAGCTTCACGGAAGCTATAGCGATGGCTAGAGAGTTTCTGCGCATCGAGAAAATCGACGTTTCCACAGGCGTCCTGCTTAGCTCTGAGTTCAAGGAGCGTGAGCCGCCTCTTTGGCATATCGCATGGGCTCTTGGCGACGGGCGTGTTGATGTGTGGGTTTCGCAGGACGGCTCCGCGAAGCTGAATCGAGGGCACTCGTCACCGAGAATTCTGCCGAAGAAAAGCCTAATTGGAGGCTGTAGCGATTGCTGAGGAGTTTGTGCGTGCGCAGAAGATCGACGTTTCTAACCACATGGTGCTTAGGAGTGAGTTTAAGGTTTACTTTATCAATGAGCGTGAGACTCCGTTTTGGGAGATCGCGTGGGGTCTTGACGACCAGCGTGTCATTGCTTGGGTTTTCCAGGATGGCTCCGCCAAGGTGATTCGACCACGCTGACTTCACTGCCATTATCGTGTGCAGCCTATCATCTAACAAATCGCTGCAGCGAATCACCAGCTTTCCGGACGCCATGCGTTCGATGTCGATCCCAACTAGGATGCGTGCGCGAGCTGCCACTTGGGCGCACCGTCCTAGGGGTCTGAGCCTGATTTCGTTAGATTGACGTCTCTTCGCCCGCGCCGCGTTTGAGAGGACAAATGCCGCGCTTTTTTGCATTCGCAACGAAGTCCAGAAATTCGCGAGCTGGTGCGCCGAATTTCATCGTCGCTGCTTTTCCGAGCGCTTGCGAGATGTTGAGTCCGCTGAGATAAACAAGTTTGAATGCCGCTTTGATTTGTTCTCGATCTTTTGCGCTGAATCCCGCGCGACGTAGACCGACCACATTTACTCCGAAGACGCAATTGCGTTCCGCTGCGATGACAAACGGTGGCAGATCTTTCCCAAATGCGGAACTGCCCTGCACCATCACCATTCGTCCAGCGTGCATATGCTGGTGAAATGTCGATCCACCGCCGAGAAATGCGCCGTCATCGACGCGCACGTGCCCAGCCAACAAAGAGTTGTTCGCGATGATGACGTTGTTTCCAATGAGGCAATTGTGTCCGATATGCGCGCCCGCCATCAGGAAATTCTTGTCGCCGATTTTCGTCGCGCTGCCATCGGGACTGCCGCGATGAATCGTGCAGTACTCGCGGATGATGTTGTCGTTTCCGATCTCGACCCGCGTCTTTCGCTCCGGCGAGAACGAAACATCCTGCGGCGGCGCGCCAACGATTGCGCCGTGCCCGATGAAATTGCCGGTGCCGATCACGACCTCGCCTTCGATCACGACGTGCGATTGCACGGTCGTTTTCTCACCGATCACTGCCTGCGGTCCGATGATCGAAAACGGGCCGATCCCCACATCGGCTCCGATTTGCGCATCCGCATCGACAATCGCAGTGGGATGAATCTTGGCGATGCTCATGTTTGCGACGCGATTTGTGAGTGACCATGCGTCTGCCGGGTCGCCTCTCCTTTTCCAAGGGAAAGGGGGAGGGTGAGGGTTGCTCCAACACAAGTTCGTTCGAACCCCTCACCTTCATCCTCTCCCCTTGAGCAAGGGGAGAGGCGGTACTTGCATGCCGCTTTCACAACACGCCTGCTTCCTTGAAACTGAAATAGCCGGGGTTCGCTTCCGACGGCGCGCCGATGATGATGTGATCGAGCAATTTGATTTGCAAAAGTTCTGCGGCTTCCGCCAAACGTCGCGTCAGACTGTGGTCTGTCTGACTCGGCGAAGCGTCGCCGGAGGGATGATTGTGCACGACGATGACAGCGTACGCCGAAGAGATGACCGCTGGCCGGAACACGTCACGAGGATGCGCAATGCTCTCATTCACGCTGCCAAGCGAAACTTCTTCGGTGCGAATGCAATGGTAACGCGTGTCGAGCAGGATCACGCGCAGCGATTCTTTTCGCAGCTGCCGCATCTCGTGCCCGAGGAGTTCGTTCACGAGTTCTGGTGAATCGATTTTTTGTTTCGACAATGTCTCGCGTGCGAGCCGCTGGCCAAGCCCAAAAGCGGCGACTAATTGCGTCGCTTTGGCAAGACCGATACCCGGACGTGGTGCCAGCTCGTGCACGCTGCATCGGCTCAATCCGCCCAGCGAGCCGTAATCTTGCAACAGTTTGCGCGCCAGCTCGATTGCATTTGCACCAGGAATTCCAGTGCGCAGCAAAATGGCGATCAATTCGGGATCGCTGAGCGCAGCCGCGCCGTGTGCAGCGAGTTTTTCACGTGGCCGCTCATCCTGCGGCATTTCGCGGATCTTAAGCTGCGACATAATATGGGAAGCGCCTCACTGGTGTGACGGAAGATTGCCAACAGTCGAGACACTAAGGTCCCTCCCACATTTCATCAGACGCGAAGTTGATCGAACATCTCGCACAGCGCGTCGCCGAGGGAGAACAATGCATCCGCGTACGGATTCGACGCGATTCCGTCGAGCGTACATTGCGCCTCGCGAATCAAATCGCTGCCGGCTGTGATTGATTCATTCAGCGCTCCGTTGCTTGCGCCATTCTTCAAGAGCTCAATCATTTCGTCGACTCGTTCGTCGAGCACAAGCTGACAACAGCGTTCTCGTTCAAACTCCGACGCGGAGCGAAGAAAGATTAAAACCGGCAGTGTAAACTTGCCTTTGCGCAAATCGGTCCCAAGCGTTTTGCCTGTCGCGCTCTCGCTGCCGGCAAGATCGACGCAGTCATCGTAAATCTGATATGCCGTCCCAACTTGAATTCCGAAATTTTTGAATGTTTCGATCACGTTCGGCTCGGCTTCGCTGATTAGCGCGGCCAATTCGGCTGCGGCGGAGAAAAGCGAGCCGGTTTTCATTTGCACGATCCGCAAATAATCCTGGACAGTGAGGGTCAGATCGAACCGGCGCTGCGTCTGGATCATTTCGCCAGAGCAAACCGTCGCGGCTGTGCGCGCAATCGTCCGACCGATGTCTGAGTTTTCGAAATTTGTCGATAACGTGAGCGCATGCGCAAAGAGACAGTCGCCCAGCAAAACGCTTAGCGAATTACCCCAGCGCGCGCTCGCGGTTGGCTGAGAACGACGCCGCTGTGCTTCGTCCATTACGTCGTCATGCACAAGCGTGGCGATGTGGATGAGCTCCACAATCACGGCAAGATCGACATGGTCCGAGTTGATCTTGCCGGAAGCGCCGCCTGCGAGAAGAGCCAGAAGCGGGCGAAGGCGTTTGCCGCGGCTGCCGACCGCATAGACAACATACCCTTCGAGCGCCGGATCAAAAGCCGCCGCCTGTTGTGCAATGCGCATCTCCACCTCTTCAAGATGCGGATGAACCAGTCGCGCGACTTGAGCGAGCAAACCCGCAGGCGAAGCGACGTCCGTAATACCAGTCCGCTTCGGCCGTGAACGCGCGGTGAATTCCACGAGGCGAGAATAGCGGGGCGGGTTCTAGCTTGTCAAAGCTTCGCGCCGCAAATTTTTCTGAACGAAATGGCGGCTGACACAGCCGCCCTACAATTCAGCGCTTACGCAGCCAGGCGTCGGTCGCGTACTTTCGCGCGGCAATTTCCCGCGCCCGATGATGAACTGCCTGCGGCAAAGTCCGTGGCTCGCACTTGTTCGACAGCTCTTCCGCAAATCGTTCCGCCAAACGGTTCTCAAGTTCGATCCCTTGAATACTGCCTTGTTGCAGCAATCCGTCGCGGGTCCGGCGTTGCGCCGCACCAGCGATCTTGCGGCCATCGATCATAACGTCTGCGCACACCGGATTCGCGAAGCAGCTGTGGCCGCGATCGATGATCGCGGTCCCGGCGTCACCGACGCCGGCTACAAGGGCCAATTCCGCTCGTTCACCATTTGCGATCAAAACATCGCACAAAAACCAATGAATCTTCTCGTAAATCAGTATGGATGATTCACTGAAGGCTGCATCGCTCGCGGGAATTACAATCGAATACGTGAGATCGTCTCCGTGAAAAACAATTCCGCCGCCCGTCCAGCGCCGGACCACATCGCGGTCGCCCTGGAAGCTAGCGACATCACTAAATTTTCCGAAATATCCAAACGACAGAGCAGGAGAATACCATCGATAGAATCGAATCGACGGAACTGTGGCATGCTCTAGCAGCGCTTCGTCGATGGCCATGTTCATCGCCGCCCGGTGTGGCGAGATGTCGTGATAGATATGTAGTGAAGAGAACAGGCATACCGTTGTATCCTCACAGCTGTCATTCCGAGCGGAGTCGAGGAGTCTCTGACTTCTTCTGGAGTTGGAAATATCGAAGGATCTCTCGACTTCGCTCGACATGACACTAGGTGCGAAGCTCGTCCAAAATCTTCGCGACGGCTTCTCGCGGGTTTCGGTGCGCAGTGATCGGACGGCCAATGCCGATGTAGTCGGCACCTGCGTCGAGTGCCTCGCGTGGTGTCATAAATCGTTTTTGATCACCAGGCTCTGCCCATCTCGGGCGAATTCCCTGAACCGCAATTTTGATTTTCTGCCCGAATTCACGACGAAGTGTTTTGATTTCGTGCGGGCTAGCCACAACTCCGTCAATGTCTGCTTCGACACCTAGTCTGGCCAGCCGCAGGACCTGATCGTCGACCTTGTCGGCGATCCCAATTTCTCGCAGTGTTTGTTGTGTCGCGCTTGTCAAAACAGTCACGCCCAGGAGTAATATGTTGTTTCCGCGAGCCCCTGTAGCGGCGCGGACCATTTCGCTCCCGCCGCTCAAGTGAACAGTGAGCATATGCACACCAAGTTGACTCGCAGATTCGACTGCTCGTGCGACCGTGTTTGGAATATCGTAGAGCTTGAGATCGAGCCAGACTTTTGCGCCGGTGGCTAAGACCGCCCGCACAATTTCGGGGCCTTCCGCCGTGTAAAGTTGCAGCCCGATTTTGAAAAACGAAATCTGGTCGCGCAATTGCTCCACGAGATTCAGCGTTTCCCGTTTTGTCGCGAGGTCCAGCGCGACGATGATTTTGTCTTTTGTCATTCCGAGCGGAGTCGAGGAATCCCGCGGTGTTACCTTTGACTGGCAACACGGGTTGTCTCGACTACGCTCGACATAAAGATATGCAAGCCCTCGCACCTGCGAAAATCAATCTTTCGCTGAAAATTTTAAGTCGGCGCGACGACGGCTTTCATGAGATCGAAACGTTCATCGCCCCCATATCGGTTTGCGACGAGATCAAAATTGAAAGGCATAGCCTCAAAAAGGGGATCGAATTTCAATGTGACGATCCGTCCGTGCCGGCCGGCGACGACAATTTGATTGTGTGCGCAGCGAAAAGTTTCTTTGCTGCGACAAAGGTGAAGCCGGCGGTCTGCATCGAGTTAAGAAAAAAGATTCCACACGGAGCGGGCCTGGGTGGGGGAAGTAGCGACGCGGCTTCCACTCTGCTGACGCTCAATGAATTGTTCGAGACGAAATTGCCGCGCGAAACGCTGGCGAAAATGGCGGAAGCAATCGGATCGGATGTTCCATTCTTTATTTTTCAATCTCCGGCGCTGTGCAAAGGACGCGGCGAACTGGTCACTCCCGTAAAGCTGCGTGAGCGCTTGTCACTCCTGTTGCTCAAACCTGGCTTTGCCGTCTCAACTGCATGGGCATACGCGCACTGGCGAGACTCGCGAGAAATTCCAAGCGTCTCTTACGCCGCTCAAAAATTCGCTGGGCAGAGTTTCATGAATGATCTTGAGCACCCCGTCTTCGAAAAATTCGTTTTTCTCGCGCAGCTGAAAATGTGGCTGCGTACGCAAGCGGAAGTGGGGGGCGCGCTGATGTCCGGCTCTGGCTCGACAATGTTCGCGGCGTTGCGCGCTGATGCGGATGCCGACCTTCTGGCCAAACGCGCGAAAGCGGAGCTCGATCCGGAACTGTGGACGTGCGCCTGCGAGACGATCTGATTCTGGGTAGCGCACGCGTCTCGCGTGCTCGTATAGGCGTCGCGCCGAAACAGTCTTTTCCTCGAGTTCCACCAGTGGCGAAGATGAGCCAAGCAAAGAAAGTCCGCGACCGCGAGGACGCGTTCGCCAACACGCGAGACGCGTGCGCTACCCAGAACACCGCGTTCGGAGAAGGCGATCTACCTATTCGCCGGCGCTGCGTTGCATGGCCGCGCGCGCGTATTCGCGATTCAATTTTGCGATGAAACTGGCGCTGATCTCGGCCGGGCACACAGCTTCGCACTCGTAAGTGTTGGTACAATTGCCGAAGCCCTCCGCGTCCATTACCTGCACCATTTTCAAAACGCGACTCCCCCGTTCCGGATGCCCCTGTGGCAAGAGCGCAAGGTGCGAGACTTTCGCAGAAGTAAACAGCATAGCTGATCCGTTTGGACAGGCCGCTGCGCACGCTCCGCAGCCGATGCACGCCGCTGCTTCCATCGCCAAATCGGAGTCGTGTTTGGGAACGAGGATCGAATTCGCTTCCGGAGCGGATCCGGCGCGCGCGGAGATAAATCCACCGGCTTGCACGATCCGGTCCAGCGCAGTTCGATCGATCACCAGATCCTTGACGATCGGGAAAGCGCCGACACGAAATGGCTCGACTGTAATCGTGGCGCCGTCGCGAAATTTTCTCATGTAAAGCTCGCACACTGCGCCAGGGTGATCGGGCCCGTGAGCTTCGCCATTGACAGTGAGCGAGCACGTGCCACAAATGCCTTCGCGGCAATCGGAGTCGAACGCGATCGGCTCCTCGCCGCGCCCGAGTAAGTTTTCGTTCAGGATGTCGAGCATTTCGAGAAACGACGTGTGCGGCGAAATATCGCGTACCTTGTAATCGACGAGTTTGCCCGGAGTTTTGTCGTCGCGCTGCCTCCAGATTTTTAATTTGAAGTTCATCGATTTACATCCTCCTGAGCGCAGCGAAAGCGAAGTCGAAGGATCCGGTGGAGCCATCTCTGCGCTTCGCAACCGGGATTCCTCGACTTCGCTCGGAATGACAATAACGGCTTCATTTGTAGCTTCTCTGCGCCAGATGCACGGTCTCGAAATGGAGCGGCTCGCGATGCAGCTTTGGGTGTTGCCTGTCGCCTTGAAATTCCCACGCAAACACTGCTGCGTGATTTTCGTCGTCGCGGAGCGCTTCGCCATCGGGTGTTTGGTGCTCCTCGCGAAAATGCGCTCCGGCAGATTCGTCACGCTCAAGCGCGTCCATGCACATCAGCTCGGCGAATTCGAGGAAATCGGCAACGCGTCCGGCGCGTTCCAGTGATTGGTTAAAATCTTCGTCGCTTCCCGGAACGCGCACATCATGCCAGAATTGTTCCCGCATTTCTGGGATTTTTTGGAGCGCATCGCGCAATCCTTTCTCGTGGCGCGACATTCCGCATTTGTCCCAGAGAAGAAGGCCGAGCTCACGGTGAAATGAATCGAGCGACCGGGTACCATTGGCCTTCAGGAGTTTCTCGATCCTCGCGCGGACACCTTCCTCCGCTTGTCGAAACCCCGGCGAATCCGGCGACGGCCGTTTTCCCATCTGGCTGGCGAGATAATTCGGCAGCGTGTTGGGCAAAACAAAATAACCGTCAGCCAATCCTTGCATCAGCGCACTGGCCCCGAGGCGGTTCGCACCGTGATCGGAAAAATTGGCTTCGCCGATCACAAAAAGACCGGGTACGTTGCTCATCAGATCGTAATCGACCCAGAGGCCACCCATCGTGTAATGCACGGCGGGGTAAATTCGCATCGGGACTTTGTACGCGTTCTCGCCGGTGATTTTTTCATAGACTTCAAACAAATTTCCGTAGCGCTCGCGAATTGTCTCTTCGCCCAGACGCTTAATCGCGTCCGCAAAATCGAGATAGACGCCGCGTCCGCCCGGACCGACGCCCCGGCCCTCATCGCAAACTTCCTTCGCTGCGCGCGATGCAATATCCCGAGGCGCAAGGTTGCCATAGCTGGGATATTTCCGCTCAAGGTAATAATCTCGATCCTGTTCGGGGATTTCGTCCGCCGGCTTGTGACCGTCTTCCTTCCGTTTCGGGACCCAAACACGTCCATCATTCCGCAACGACTCGGACATCAGCGTGAGCTTGGATTGATGTTCGCCACTGACGGGGATGCACGTGGGATGAATTTGCGTGAAGGACGGATTCGCAAAAAGCGCGCCTCTTTTGTATGCGCGATATGTGGCTGTTACATTGCAGCCACGCGCATTGGTCGAGAGATAAAACACGTTGCCATATCCGCCGGTGGCGAGCACGACGGCATCGGCCGCGTGCCTGTCGATTTTTCCTGAGCGCAAACTGCGCGTGATGATTCCCTTGGCTTGTCCATCCACGATCACCAGATCAAGCATTTCCGTCTGTGGGAGCATCTGTACGGTGCCTGCGGCGATTTGGCGGCAGAGCGCCTGATAACACCCCAGCAGAAGCTGCTGGCCCGTTTGTCCGCGCGCGTAAAAGGTACGTGACACTTGAGCGCCGCCAAAAGAGCGGTTGGCGAGCAGTCCTCCGTATTCGCGAGCGAACGGGACACCCTGCGCAACGCATTGGTCGATGATGTTGTTACTGATTTCAGCGAGCCGATAAACGTTCGCTTCGCGGGACCGAAAATCACCGCCTTTTATCGTGTCATGGAACAAACGATAAACGCTATCGCCATCGTTCTGATAATTTTTTGCCGCATTGATCCCGCCTTGGGCTGCAATTGAGTGTGCGCGCCGAGCCGAATCCTGGAAACAAAAACATTTTACTCGATAGCCGAGCTCACCCAGAGTGGCCGCCGCCGATCCACCGGCCAGACCGCTGCCAACTACGATGATGTCAAACTTTCGCCGGTTGTTTGGACTCACCAAGCGCGAATGATCTCGATGACTGCGCCATTTCTGAGCGAGCGGCCCCGGCGGAATTTTTGGATCCAGCGACCCAATCATAGCTGTTGCGCTGGCTTAACGAGGCCAAGCAGGATGGCGACGGGGATGGAGGTATACCCAACAAAGAGAAGCCACGCAAAAATTCGACCGCCTAGCGCGAGACGCGGCGTTAGTTTTTTGTCGTTCAATCCGAGCGACTGAAAAAAGCTCGATGAGCCATGACTTAAATGGAGCGTGAGCAAAAACAGACCGAGCACGTAGAAGCCGGACACAAAATAATTTTGGAACCCATAAACCATCATCGAATAGACATCATAATGGCCGAGAGGATCGGCTTTGAGCAGAGTGAAACGCCTATCCGTCACTCGCACAGTGAAATGGGCGAGGTGATAAATGATGAACGCGAGCACGATGAGGCCGCTCATCACCATGTGACGCGAGGCGAACGTTGCTTTCACGTATTGCCTATCCATATACGGCTCCGGTCGGGCACGCCGATTATCAATCGCCAGGTGGATCGTCACCCAGATGTGAATAATGACGGCGGCGAGCAGGAGCAAACGAATTGCCCAAAGCAGCGGGCCAAGATCGCGCAGATGTTGCGAGTAACCATTGATCCAATCCGGGCCGATAAAAATTTGCAAATTGCCGAGCAAATGTCCGATCACAAAAAGAATCAAAATGATGCCTGTGATCGCGACGATCATTTTTTTCCCAACCGAAGAGCGATAAAAAGCCGCTAAAATATTCACGCTAGATTTGCACGGCGTGACCCGCCTTCGCTGTGTTACGGTGAGCAAGCGAGCCGCCGCGTCTCAGATTATGGACGGCGCTTGGAGCGTCAAGGTGTAGCCGCGATCGATGATCGCCGTATAGAGGGACAACAGAACCAGATTAACGGCGACGAGTTTTGCCGTGCAATAGCCAGCCGTGATTCGTTGAAACTTTTGGAACCGTTTGGGAGTGACTCGCAGGACCGCTTCGGGCGCGCAGGAAAGCTTCGCGATCGCGAGATGCGCTCGCCAGCAGGCCAGAGGCGTGCGCTACCGGGTCAGGAGCAGGACAAAGTAATCTTTCACTCCGCTGTGATTAAGCTTATAATTGTCGGCCTCATGGCGAACAGCCAAGAATCGCAGGCGATCTCGCAGGAAATCCACGGGTTCAAAGAGGAGTCGTCAATACGGACCGGCGAGCCCGGTGGCACGATTGCCCACATGAGACCCAGTGGTCTGTGGTCGCATTTTCTCAGTCATGAATGGTCGTCTGCGGTGCTCTATCTTTTTCTCGACGTCGTGAGCTGGCTAGCTATCTATCGAGTGGCAGGTTGGCTTCGATACGACGCATTTTACGCGACGCCGTTTCAGTTTTTCATCGTCAATCTGATTCAACTCGGCGTCATTGTGATGGCGCTTTACTTTGTCGGCGGCTATGACCGCACCGTCGAGAAACTCACTCTCGGTTATGCGGCCGAACACATCCTCGCGGTCATAGCCGCGGCCGTCGTCAGTGCGATGCTGATTTATTCTGCAGCGACATTCGATCAGACGATGAAGCCTAGCCGTGGCGTTCTTCTTTTGAGCTTCGCAATTTTCCTGCCAGTCTCGCTGGCTTACCGCCGTTGGATTCGGCAATATGTGGTTGCCAGCAGCGCCGGCCGGTCGTTCCTCGTCATTGGTGGCGGGTCGACGGCGGCTCGTTTTTACGAAGCGTACAGGAACTCATCAAACGGACAGCAGCTCGAGTTTGTGGATGTGAACGGGCAACGGGTCGGCCAGCCAATTGCCGGTGAAGGATCGCCGATCGTGCAAGGAAACCTCGCAGCGAAGTTGACTAATCTCGGCAAACGTTACAGCGGTATCATTCTCGCCGAGAAAGCAAGCTCGCTCGGCACGGAATTGCTGGAGCGCCTGGTACACGCACAGTTTCAGGAAACGCGCGTTTACACGCTGGAATCGTTTTACGAAACTCAATGGCGTTATCTGCCGCTGGGCATCATCGATCCGTTTTGGCCGCTCCAGAGTGGCTTTCAGCTGGCTCGCACCTCTCCCTACCATTACCTCAAGCGGCTCTTTGATGTCGTCGCGTCGGCCACAGCGCTAATCATTTGCGCTCCGCTCTTCGTGCTTGTGTCTCTGCTCATATGGATAGAGGACGGCAGTCCCATTTTCTTCCGGCAGGAACGGGTCGGCCGCGACGGGCGACGATTTATTCTTTTCAAATTCCGAACGATGCGCAGTCGCTCTGATGACACCGACGAAGATATTTACACACGAAAAGGCGATCGTCGTGTGACGTCTGTGGGACATTGGCTGCGGAAACTTCGGCTCGATGAGCTGCCGCAACTTTGGAATGCGCTCAAAGGAGACATTAGCCTGATTGGTCCACGCCCAGAGTGGAGCAAGTGTGCCGAACGATATGAGCGAACGATCCCATTTTATCATTTTCGGCACTTGGTGAAGCCTGGCATCACGGGCTGGGCGCAAGTGAACTATCCCTATGGCGAGAGTGATGAGGACGCGGTAGAAAAGCTGAAGTACGACCTCTACTACATCCGGCATTACTCATTGAAGCTGGATGCGATGATCGTGTTGAAAACGCTCTACACAATACTCTTTGGTAAAGGACGCTGATCAGAGTTCAGCTGCCGAGTGATAACTAATAACCGTTGACTGATAACCGGCCGGGTGTGATCTCCCATTTCTTTCGCACCGCATCTCGCTGGATTTTTTTTGCTGCCCTTATCTACGCTCCGTGGGCGTACGGCGCCACAACGGCGGCGAGCATCCAAATAACCAATTGGGTGTTACTGGCTGCACTCGTTCTTTGGGCCGTTGAGTTGCTCATTAGCCGGCGGGCCCCACGATTTTTGCACATTCTGTTATTTTTAACAGGGGCTTTGATATGCGTCGGTGGCTGGATGGCCTTGAACGCGAAGTCGATCTACGACTCGGACTTTGGTGTTTTCGTGCTGCTAGGCAACATTGCGCCGCCGTTGCCAGGGTCGGTTGACTACGCCATCAGCGCTGCGTGGATGATCCGAGGCGCGTTGCTGCTGGGGACGATTTTATTTGTCTCGGATCTTTCTCAAAGCAACCGATGGTTGCTTCGTTTGTGGTATGTGATTGGTCTGGCCGCCGGCTCGATCGCGTTTCTCGGTTTACTCCAGAAAGCCACCGGTGCGAACATGATCTTCTGGCAACCGCCGCCGCCGCCGGAAGTTTGGGTGAGCACTTTTTTTGCGACTTACTATTACCATGGTAATGCCGGCGCATTTTTGAACCTGGTGTGGCCATTAAGTGCCGGTCTTGTTATCCGGGCCTTTAGCAACCGATCTCATCCCGGCATGCGGGCGATGTGGATAAGTGTTTTTATCCTGACGATTGCAGGGGTGCTGGCGAATACCTCGCGTATGGCTCAATTAGTCGCGCTCGTATTGTTGGTTGCGATCTGCGTGCAATTTGGACCGGCGGTTCTGCGAAAGTTGTCCGGCACCGGAAAAAGCGTCGCGCTGGCGGGCGTTCTTGCGATTCTTTTGGCTCTGATCGCGCTCGCTCAGGCGACTCATCTGGACCAACCGCTGAACCGCTGGCAGGCGGAGAGCCAACGGATTGCTGGCGATGCGCGCTGGCGAGCTTTCCGTGTGGCAATGGGCGCGCTGCCCCACGCCGGATTTTTCGGGTTTGGGCCGGCAACCTTTCGCGTTGTATTTCCAGCCTACAACATCGGATCCACAAACCAGGCGCCGGGTACCTGGAGGTTCTTGCACGAGGACTACTTACAGACTCTGCTGGAATGGGGATGGGTCGGAAGCAGCCTTTGGGCCTTGCTTTTCTTCGGAGGAATAACAGTCGGCATTCGTAGTTATGGCAAGTATGGCAGGAGAAACTGGACGCCGCGAAGACGCGTGCTGCAGCCACTGGTCATCTTAGCACTTTCAGGAGTGGCGTTGCACGCGCTGGTCGATTTTCCACTTCAGATCGAATCGATCCAGTTATATGTGGCGACTTATCTGGGTCTTTGCTGGGGAAGCACCCTATGGCAGGAGAGGCTTATCAGCAACCAAAGTCCAAAGTTCGGTCGTCGGAAGCCAGAGCTCGGACGGGCAACTGAAGCGATCGCTCGCGACTGACCTACGCTCCGTTGTCCTCGTGGTCGGACTTGGAGCGGGCACCGTAGCTGCGAGTGTAGCTGCGAGAATATGCCCCTTCGCCGTCGCCGTAACCGTGCGAAGCGTAGTAATAGTAATACCCAACGCCACGGCTGCGCCGCAACCGATTCAGTACCAAACCGGCTGGGCGAATCCCTGACTTTGCCAGCAAAGAAATTGCGCGGCGGACCGCTTGACGCGGTGTCTTTGCCGCTCGAATAACAATGCACACCGTCTGGACATGTGGAGTCATCAGCAGGGTGTCGCTGACTGCCAGAATCGGTGCGCTATCGACCACAACACGATCAAAGATTTTTGCAGCCTCGGTAATGAGTTGGCTGAAGAATGGCCCAGCAAGAATCTCAGCAGGATTGGGCGCGCGTCGTCCACCTGCGAGAACGGAAAGCTGGCCTCCCGTCGCGGTTAGAATGCTTGCCGTCACTTCAATGTTCTCGTCGACAAGCTGGATTTCTCCAGCGGGAATCTCGCGTGCTGCCGAGGCTACGTCCGCTTCACCCACCAGGCAATCTGTCACGCCCGGCGCGGTCTCTTTGTCCGAATTATTTTGCGCATTCGGGAAACGGAAAATCTTGTGCATGTTTGGCCGGCGCAGGTCGCCGTCGATGAGAAGAACGCGATAACCCTGCTGAGCCAGTGCAAGCGAGTAATTGGCGCTGGTGAAACTTTTTCCTTCGTTAGGCAGCGCACTGGTGAAAAGTGAAACCTTGCGTTCGGCTTCCGGACCCAAGAGAGAAAGCGCGGCGCGCAAATTGCGGAACGCTTCGGCCGCCGGGCTTTCGGGAGTTTCCACTACGACGCGGTAGTTCGAACTTCCGAAGGCTTTGGTTCGGCGTTTTAGCCTCTTAACAGGGCCTTCATCAGTGGTGTCGGGAACAGCTGCAAAAACAGGCAATCCAAGCGAACTTTCTGCCTGGTCCACAGTTTTGATGGAGCGGTCCAGTGCATCGGCGCCAAAAACGAATGCCAGGCCGACAGCCAGCCCTCCAAGAAGAGCCAGAGCGATCGTTCTTGTCGGACGGGGACTTACAGGTGCGGTCGGCAGCGGTGAATGCTCAATCACACTGACTGCGTTCGTCTTCACGTCTTTTGTTAAACTTGTCTCTTTTATCTGGCGAAGGACGCTTTCGTAGAGTGCACGATCAGTTTCGGCTTGCCGGGCCAACTCCTGATAGCCGATCGCTGTGCGGTTGAGATTGACCGCGACGCCCTGCTGGTCTTGCAACGCTTGTTGCAAGCTAGCGTCTGTGGCCTTGACTTGCTCGATCGCATTACGCAGAATCGGAAGCTGCGCCAGCACGGCTTGACGAAGTTTCTCTTTCGCCGCGGCGAGCGAGGCCTTGGCCGCCATCATTTTTGGATGTTTGTCCTTGTAACGTAAGGCGTAAGTGGTGATCCCCGCTTCAATCCTTGTAACTTCACGCCGCGCTTCGGTCACCATTCCGGCGGCAGTGATACTCGGGATCACAAGCAACGCGTCGATGTTATCGCCAGCTTGTTCGATTTGCTGAAGCTCACCTTCAAGGCGAATCCGATCGGCCTTCGCTCCCGTCAATTTGTTGTTTAGCTCTTGGAGCTTGTCCTCTACCAAGCCCCCCCGAGGTCCGCCAGCGCCAGCGCCGGATCCCTGCTGTGAGCCCGTCGCGGCCGTGCCGCCGCCAAGTTGCAATGCATCTGGATTATTCGCCTTGTATTCAGCGACGGCCGCCTCGCTTTTTTGCAGGTTTCGCTTCAATCGTTCTTCTTCTTCGAGCAAATAACGCAACGCCTCTTCGCCGAGCGAAGCGCGCCGCTCGATCGAGTTGCGGATGTACTCCCGACCGATTGCCTCAACCAGGCGCTGTGCCATGGCCGGATCGCGGTGCGTCACGTACAAATCGATCAAGCGCGTCCCGCGGCGGATCGCCGGCTTCACCATACCCACCGTTGCTCTACCCAATGCTTCTTCGACCGGCGTAAACGTCGTGACACCACTCACGTTCTGAGTCTTGTTCCCAGCCTGCGCCGGATCGGTGCGCTCGGTTGCGCCAGAACGCTTGTCGGTCACGACACTCTGACCTACAAGTGCGCGTCCGCCGTCTTCCGCCAGGCCCTCGGAGCGCACGACTCGGGCAAGAAGTGTTTGGTTAGTGAGATTTTGTTCGATCGTTCGCAGTGCCTCCTGACTGGCCAGAAATGTGGAGCGCATGCGCGTGGTGGAATCCTCCGTAGCGATAACAGTCGGCTCCGAAAACTGCACTTCCAAAACTGTATGTCCCTGGTAAAGTTTCGGCGTCCGCGCGAGGTAACCCAGCGCTAAAAAAAGGCCCGCCAGAACGCAGATGGCGACGATCCAAATACGTTCGACGAAAGAATGCCAGAAACGCCGAAAATCCAATCTCTGTAGTCCCTCGGCGTATTGCCCGGCCAAAGGCACGACCGGTTTCTCGGAATTTGGGGGAACGGTCGTTCCCGTCACAGATTGGGCAGGATCAATCACGGCAAAGTATTGGCTGGAACGTTACACCAAGAAGTGCGCTCGGAAAGCGAAGGCGCAAAAAATTTTCAGTTAAAAAATACTCTCCCCGACGGTGATCGTATCGCCCGGCTCGACGAGAAAACCGCCGCCGCTTCCCTTGGTGAAGCGCTTCGCATTGACCTTAAAAATCTGATCGCCACTCGCTTTATGTCGCCGCACTGTAATTCTTTCAGGCGCAGCGATGCGCGTATATCCGCCGGCCAAGGCGATGGCCTCCAGTAGATCAATACCGCCCGGACTGCTCTCGGGCATTTCGTAACTGCCGGGCCGACTTACCTGACCCAAAATCGAAAAACGCCGCTTTGCGTAGTTGAGGAGCATGACATTGACTCTTGGGTTGACCAAATAATCGCGGCCGTACAATTCTGTGAGTTTTGAAGCTGCCTGGGTCAGCGTTAGTCCAGCCAAATGGATCGAGCCCAACAGCGGCACGCTCAAGTTGCCCTCGGGGTTCAATCGTCCGTTTGTGCGCAAATCCTCTTCACCGAACACCTCGACGGCGACGGAATCGTTCGGACTCAAAATGTAACCAGCCGGTGCACTGGCTCCGATGCTTGATGCGGGCGCTGAGGCGGCCGCTGGCGATGTCATGCCGGCGGGCTGTGATGCGGCGCTCCCCGGCATGATTTGGGCTAACAGGCACTCCGGAAGCAACGACAATGCGAGCGCAGTGGCCAACCAACGTCCCCGTTTCCCGGCTCGTAAACTATTCAAACCCTGTTTAAAACCTGAGCGTAGCCCGAACACCGACCTGATTATCCTCGAAACTGGAGAAATCGTCTGAGCTGCTGTCCTCGCGGTGCAGATAATATACGCCGGCGCTCAGCCATCTGGTAATCAGCACGTCAATGGACGGTTCGATAAACCAGTAATCATCGTCCCGCGTTGCGCTGAAGTCCCGGTCAGTTGAGAAGTAATCCGAGTTCTCATAGCCGGCGCCCAAGCCGAGGTAAACGCGCTGAAATAAACGCTGCTGAAACCGGGCCACAACGTACGTGGTCGCAAAATCCTGGTTAGCAAGGAACCCGGAATTGTAAATCCGCCGACCGGCTGCCAACGAGAGATTGGTACCTTCAAAGGGATGATAAGTTGAACCGATTTCAAACACCGGTGTGGTGTACGTACCGCGGTTGCCGTCGAACTGACGGAACTCAACGCCTCCCGAAGCATACAAACCTACTTTGGCTGTCACCTCATAATTAAGGCGCGCGTTTACCTGCTCGAAAGTCTGGTTAGTCGTTGGATCATCCACCCAATCGTACCCGAAGGTGCCGCCAATACCGACCGATACCTTTGGCAGCCAATTGTAGTAAAGGTAAAGGCCGGCAGAAATAGTGTAGTCACTAATGTTATTGGGATAGAAGAAGATCGAGGAATCAAATTCGCCCTGCAGGGACAGTTTCCCGGTCAGTTCATAATTTGCCCTCAAGCGCGTGTTGAAGATGTTCACCCGCGTGGGCGCGCTCGCGTCGGTGTTTGCCCACAGCCCCGTCGTATCGAAGAAGCTGTTGAGGTTTGCCGATTCGAGTAGTGCGATATCCTCGGCCAAGCTCAACGTCAACCGGCCAGAGTTATATCCCCCCTCGAGATGAATCAGCTGGTTAAATGCGTCTTGGTCCGAGTGATCGACGAACAGAATGGCGCTCGGCATGTAGTCCAATCGGAGATAGCTTCTGTTGCGTCCCTCGATATCGCCGACTCCGATGGTAATCTCCGGCTCAATCGCGAAATAATAATCCGAGACCTTGTTCGTATGACTTATAAAGATGTTGTCATCCCAGACACCTCGCACTGTCAGCCGCAGTTCGTAGTGAAAGCGACGCGGTTCACTTGAAATCGTTTCGCCACCTGGGAATACGTTGTTGGACCCACCGTAAGGACCTGCTGCTGTCGGCGGCGGAATAGCGTTTGTTTGCGCCGCGGTGTAGTTCGTTGAAGAAGACAACGGCTCAGGTGTAGACGGAAATGCCTCCTCGGAGGAAGGCAACGACTCCGCTGAAGAGGGCAAAGGCTCCGACGGGGCGGAGGGCAATGATTGCGGTAAAGCAGGCAAGGGCTCTGTTGAGGTGGCGGGCAAAGATTCCGCTGAGGCTGGCGGCGGCTCCGCCAAAGAGGGTAAGACTTCCGGCTCAACTGACTCCTGGGCTTGCGCAGCAAGAACAGCCGCAAAGAAAATTCCTGCCACAAATGCAAGGCCTGGCCGGGTGATCTCGCCAACGGCTATTGACGAGCGGAATGGATGTGGAGCGAAACGGTGAATTATCGAGGGCAAACCGGTACGCACGGCCGCGAGAGTAGAGTTGCGCTATCAGGTCGTCAATCAAAAAAATCGCATAAAAATCACCCCAAAAGACGCCTGATTTTACGACCGTTACCGGTGTTCTTGAGACCCAGGGGAGACACCCTTATTTCGCGGCGAAACTTGCTTTGGGATTGTTCGCGTAAGACGTTGAGCGAGGGAGCGAGTTCAACGATTCAACGTTCGGTATGCCAGAGAAGAAAAAGACGCTGACGATCAACGAAATTTATCACTCGATCCAGGGCGAGAGCACCTGGGCCGGGCGCCCATGCGTCTTTGTGCGGCTGACTTTCTGCGATCTTCGCTGCAACTATTGCGATACGGAGTACGCGTTTTACGAAGGCAAAAAGCAAACGCTGCAGGACGTCATCGATGCGGTGGCGGCGTTTCGTTGTCCGCTGGTCGAGATTACGGGCGGCGAGCCTTTATTGCAGAACAACGTGCTGCCGCTCATGTCGATGTTGTGCGACGCGGACTACACGGTCCTCCTCGAAACGAGCGGTGCGCACGATATCTCGAAAGTCGATCCGCGTGTCCATCGTATCATGGATTTAAAAACGCCTGGCAGCGGCGAAGTCGATAAGAATCTTTGGTCAAACATCGACTATCTCACTCTGCGCGACGAAGTGAAATTCGTGATGGGATCGCGCGAGGATTATGAGTGGTCGCGAGATATCGTGCAGCGATACGATCTCCCTTCCCGTTGCAATGCAGTGCTGTTCTCACCGATTTTCGGCAGGATCGACCCTCGCCAAATCGTCGAATGGATTTTGGCCGATAAGCTCGAAGTCCGCTTTCAGCTTCAGATGCACAAATTCATCTGGAGCCCAACCCAGCGCGGAGTCTGATCGTCACCCACCTTCTTCGAGCGGTCATCCTGAGCGGAGCGAAGGATCTCACACTCGCAGCTTTGGATTCAAAGATTTCATTGCGTGATTCATCACTCGTTGCGGGGTGCCTTACGTCGTTCGGGATGACAACGCAGATATCGCGATGGTATTGTGCGCGCGATGCGCGCACGATTGACGAAGGATTTCACTTTTGAAGCAGCGCAGACTTTGCCTAATGCGCCGGAGGGACACAAATGCCGACGCGTGCACGGCCACAGCTTTAAGGTCGAAGTTTCAGTGGAAGGCGCTGTCGATCCGAAAATCGGCTGGGTTTACGATCACGCGAGAATTAGCGACGCGATGAAACCGCTGCTGAAAATGCTGGATCACACATATCTAAATGACATTGAAGGCTTGGAGAACCCCACAATTGAAAAAATGGCGGAATGGTTCTGGAAAAAGTTGGAGTCACAATGTCCTGGCCTCTGCGAGATCGTGGTGCACGAAACGCCGACCGCGCGGTGCATTTATCGCGGCGAATAGTCTGGTACGAACACACCCCGAAACAATTGGGGCTTTCCGGTTTCAGGTTGTCGTATTGAGTTCCCCGGCGCGCTCTCTGAGAAGTTCGGCAGCTTTTTTCTTGTTGCCGCGGCACTCTGCGAGTGCCTGGAGAATGGCGTTTCTCTCGACGTCATCGAGACTTTGTACGCCGCTGCGCGGTAACGTTCCGAGCTCGGTTTGTTGCAGCGCAGTGGGCAACTGTATTTCCGCGGGGAGCTCTTTTACGTCGATCAAGCCCTGTCGCGCCAGCACGACGGCGTATTCAATTGCGTTTTGCAACTCGCGAACATTTCCTGGCCATGAATAATCAAGCAGCTTTTGAAACGCGTCCGGTGAAATGTCTGGCTCCGGTTTGCCGAGTTGTTGCGAAAATTGTCTCACGAATTGCGCGATTAACGGCGGTATGTCCTCTTTGCGTTTTCGCAGAGGGGGCACTTCAATCTGGAAAGTGTTTAACCGATAGTACAAATCCGAGCGCAGCCGATTCTCCGCGAGCGCCTGGGCGGTCGGCCGATTCGTCGAAGCGATCGCGCGGAAGTCTGCTTTCATTGTTTGCGTGCTGCCAAGAGGTCGATATTCGCGTTCCTGGAGCACGCGCAGAAAACGCGTCTGCAAATCTGCTGGCATATCGGATATTTCATCGAGGAAAAGCGTGCCGCCGTTTGCCGCTGCGATCATTCCGGGAAAATCGTGCATCGCTCCGGTAAATGCGCCTTTGACATAACCGAAAAGTTCTCCCTCAATCATCGTTTGGGGGAACGCCGCACAATTAAGCTTCACCATTGGTTGGCCCGCGCGCCGGCCCCGGGCGTGGATCGCGTTGGCGATCACTTCCTTGCCCACGCCGCTTTCGCCTACAATGAGAACGTTGGCGTCCGATGGCGCCATTGCGGCGATCAGTTCCTCGATCTCCTGCATCGGTTTGCTCTTGAAAATGGGCGTGGGCCGCGCCTCCGCGATTTCGAGGCGCTTTTCGAGTTGCTCTGTTTTCGCCCGGAGTTCTTCCGCTTTCCGCAACAGGAACTGTTTTTCCAATGCTTTCTCCACCAGAGAAAGCAGTTCCTCCGGCGCATACGGCTTGCTGATAAAATGGTAGGCGCCGCGTTTGATCGACTCGATCGCATTGTGCAATGAGTCGTGCGCGGTCAGGATAATTACCTGTACTTCTGGTAGCTCGACCTTGATCCGGTCGAGCATCTCTAATCCGTCGGCGTCCGGCAGTCGAAGATCGAGCAATACGAGCGTTGGCGATTTTGATTTCAGCACCTTTAGTCCTTGTGCAGCGGTAGGCGCGGTGTCTACTTCATAACCGTGCCGCTTTAGCAGCGCCTCGAGCGTCATGAGTACGGGACGCTCGTCATCGATGATCAGGACACGATGGTTTTCTGTTTTCATTGAATTGCGCTGCTCGTAATACGCACGACCAGCCGACTCCAGTTGCTTAAACGGTGAGAAATGACCGATGTTTCAAGCTTCTTCCGAGGACTTGCCTGATATGGGAAGCGTAAGCGTCGTAATGAGCGCCGAAACGTTCGGATCATATTGAGCATGCAGTTCGCCGCCGTGGGCCTCTACGATAGCGCGAACGCGATTCAGACCAAGACCATAATGGCGCTGGGTGATCTTCCGAAGCGGTTCGCGGCCCCAATTTTGGGTAGGCAACTCAAAGTGAGCCTTTGGTTCATGCAGGGCGAAGAGGAACCGGTTATTTTCGAGTTTGGCTTTCGCCAGAACTGGCCCTTTGCCGCGATCGTGCCGGAAGGCGTTGGCGAAAAGTTCGATAAATGCTTCCTCGAAAAATTGAGGATCAACATTCAACATCGCGTCGCC
>WNFT01000328.1_pt1 | contig 41539 bp, 26 predicted proteins | sample 5400191 | NCBI WGS metagenome assembly WNFT01 (sample SAMN13153359, study PRJNA577476) | soil metagenome | isolation source: 80 cm saprolite under Madrone tree | place: USA:California | collected 2016-06-14 | reverse complement strand
ACGCGCTATCAACAGAACGGATATCCCGGAGATCCACCACGCTCCTGCTCGGCACGAACAAGTCGCACTCCGTATGCCGGCACAGGTCTTCCACGAGGAGATTTCCGAAATGCCCCATTCCCCCGACTACCAGAACTTTCTTGTGGACCATCTGGCCCGCAATTTTACAATTAGCCGCGGATTACGCGAATTACGCGGATGGGCGCGCCAAAACTGTGTATGTCGGTCGTACAAGGACACTGCGCGCCCATCCGCGTAATTCGCGTAATCCGCGGCTAATAATCTTTTTCTAAAACGACTTTCGCTCCTGCGCCATTAAGAAAAAGATGCGAATCGACCGAAGCGGACGACGGGGTGGTCAGACCGGCGCGCCTACGTTTCGCCGAACTGACCACCCCGGCCGCGCCTTCAAAGGTGGCTAGGAGGGGAATACCCTCGCCTGAGGCTTACTGGTTCATCCCTGCTGCGATTCGGTCGGCGGCTTCTTCGAACTTTGCTCCATTGGCGGGTGTGCTGATCATCTTGTTGAGAATGTCCATCTCGCTGTGTCCGTACTGCTTTCGAAGCGCGACGAGCGTTCGGCCGGCAAGGCTGCGATTGTCGTTGTTGACCTCCAGTCCGTACATCGGGAGTGCCTTGTCCACTCGCGCTTGAATTTCCGCGGGTGAGGGATTGCCTTCAAATGAAAACGACATCTGAGCGAACGGATCCGTGGCCAGCTGCGCCATCTTGGTCACTCCGGCCATTGCGGATTTGGGTTGCTGCTCGGTGGGAGTTGACGACGGCTGTTGGCGGCTGCAACCGGCGAGGACGATGAATCCGGCAAAAACGATGATCTTTCGCATATTTGCCCCTGAAACCGATTATCGAAGAGTGGCCTCGCCAAAGCAAATAAAGGGATAATCGAGGAAGTTCTTACGGAGGATCGGAATGCTGCGAAAACTTTCCATAGTGCTGGCCTGCCTCGTCACCGTTATGCCCTGCTTCGCGCAGACTCGAGCTTTGACTACGGATGACTATTCCCGTGCCGAGAAATTCATGGGGTATAACACGAATCCGCTGGTACTGCATGCGGGTGTCCGGCCGACATGGCTGCCGGATGAGCGTTTCTGGTACCGGGTGGCGACGGAAAACGGAAATGAGTTTGTGCTGATCGATCCCGCCCGCGGAACGCGCAATCCAGCCTTCGATCACGCAAAAGTGGCTGCCGCTTTGTCCGCAGCGTCGGGCACGGCGTACACGGCATACCGCCTCCCGTTCCAGCAATTCGACTTCGCATCAAGTGGGCGAACGATCTCCTTCAACATCGCCAATCGCCGCTGGACGTGTGACCTCGAGGCCGACAAGTGCACGGGCGCCGAACGCAAGACCGAGGCTCCAGGCACAACCTCGCCGGACGGAAAGCTGACGGCTTTCATTCGCAATTACAACCTCTGGGTTCGCGATACCGCGTCGGGCAAGGAGAAGCAACTCACGAAAGACGGCGTGAAGGACTTCGGATATGCGACGGACAACGCGGGCTGGATCAAAAGCGATCGGCCCGTTCTGCTGTGGTCGCCGGACTCGAAGAAGATCGCGACATTTCAGCATGACAGCCGCGGCGTTGGCGAAATGTACCTTGTGAACACCACGGTCGGGCATCCGAAGCTGGAAGCATGGAAGTACCCGCTTGTGGGCGATGAAAAGATCTTTATGATCGAGCGCGTCATCATCGACGTGGACTCGGCACGCGTCACCCGTCTGCAAATGCCCCCGGACCCGCACCGGTCCTCGCTTTGCGATCACGTCACCTGCGAGGACAACAAATGGGCGGACGTGCAGTGGAGTGCGGACGGCACGCAGCTCGCATTTATTTCCAGTTCCCGCGACCACAAACGCGCGCAGCTCCGATTGGCCGACGCCACGTCGGGCAAGGTTCGGGACGTTCTCGAGGAAAAGGTGGCAACGTACTTCGAAGGCGGCAACGATCATGCCAATTGGTATTTCCTGCCCGCCTCCAACGAGGTGATCTGGTTTTCCGAACGCGACAACTGGGGACAACTCTACCTCTACGATCTGAAGACCGGGACCCTGAAGAATCAAATCACCTCCGGCGAAGGCAACGTCAGTCAACTGCTGAGAGTGGATGAGAAGAATCGGCTGGTCTACTTCCTCGGGGTCGGCAAAGAGAAGGGACGCGATCCTTATTTCATTCACTTCTATAGAATCGGCCTGGACGGAAAGAATCTCACGCTGCTCACTCCCGAGGACACTGCGCACAATGTCACGCTGTCACCCGGCGGACACTTCTTTGTCGACAGCTACTCAAAGCCCGATACTCCTCCGGTAGCCATAGTGCGCGATGCCGATGGAAAACTCGTCAGCACGCTGGAAAAGGCCGACGTCTCGCGTCTGGTCGCGGCAGGTTGGAAACCGCCGACGCCTTTCACTGTGAAGGCGCGTGATGGCGTGACCGACATCTATGGACTGATGTACCGGCCGACCAATTTCGATCCCGGCAGGAAGTATCCGATTGTTAATCACATTTATCCAGGTCCCCAGACCGGAAGCGTAGGAAGCCGGAATTTTTCGGCCTCACGCGGCGATACGCAGGCCCTCGCAGAGTTGGGTTTCATTGTCGTCGAGATCGATGGAATGGGTACGCCCTGGCGCTCCAAGAAGTTTCATGACGCCTACTTCGGAGACATGGGCGACAACACGCTGCCGGACCAGGTAACCGGAATGAAACAACTCGCCCAGCAATACCCGTGGATCGATATAGACCGCGCCGGAATTTATGGACACTCCGGCGGCGGCTACGCGGCTGCCGATGCGATGTTCCGGTATCCGGATTTCTTCAAGGTGGGCATCTCCGAAGCCGGAAACCACGACAACCGCAATTATGAAGATGATTGGGGCGAGAAATGGCAGGGACTGCTCCGGCGCACAACCGATGGCGAGACGAACTACGACAATCAGGCGAACCAGAATTTCGCGAAGAATCTCAAGGGCAAGCTCCTGCTCGCGCATGGCACGATGGACGACAACGTTCCTCCGGATAACACGCTGCTCGTCGTCAGTGAGCTCATTAAGGCGAACAGGGACTTTGATCTGCTTCTGTTGCCGAACCGGAACCATGGCTTCGGCAACGACTCATACATGGTGCGCCGCCGATGGGATTATTTCGTGCGTTACCTGCTCGGCGCCGAACCGCCGCGCGAGTACGAAATGCGCCGGCCGGGGTAATAAACGCGGGCTAAAGCCCGCGACTACATTGGGGGCGCCATGACTATCGGGAATGTTATGATTGGGAACCAACGTCGTTCCCGAATGTGGTCGCGGGCTTTAGCCCGCGTCATACCAGGAGGATATGTGCCCAAGAGAATTGCTTCCGCGGTTTTCTTTATCGTTGTTCTACTGACTCCGTTCGCAGGAGCTCAGAACCGGCAGGACCATTGGGTCGCCACGTGGGCCGCTTCTCCACTGCTTCGCGCGATACCGGCACAACAGCCCCCGCCGAATGCGCCGCCGCCGGCGGTGAATAGTTTCCGTAATCAAACAGTCCGCATGGTTGTACGAACGAGCATCGGCGGACGCCGCGCGCGATTGCAGCTTTCAAACGCATTCGGCACGGCGCCGGTAACCGTGGGATCGGCTCACATCGCATTACGCAGCAAAGACTCGGGCATCGTGGAAGGCACCGATCGAGCTCTTTCCTTCGGCGGAAAACCCTCCTTTACGATCCCGCAGGGAGCACTGGCCATCAGTGATCCCGTGGACCTGAATCTGCCGCCGCTCAGCGAAGTGGCGATCAGCCTGTATTTTCCCAATGACACCGGCCCCGCTACGATACACGCCACGGCCCTGCGCACTGCGTATATCTCCAAGGAAGGAGACATGACCGGACAGCCGATGATCTCGGAGCCGATTACGTCACAAAACTGGTATTGGATTTCGAGCCTCGACGTCCTGGCACCGGCTGACGCTGGAACAATCGTGGCGTTCGGCGATTCCATCACGGATGGCGCGCGTTCGACTCCCGAGATGAATCGAAGCTGGCCAAGCATGCTGGCGCAGAGGCTGCTGGCCAGCAAGGATACGGCAAACATCGCGATCATCAATCATGGGATTTCCGGCAACCGATTGCTGCGCGACGGCGCGGGCCCGAACGCTCTGGCCCGTTTCGATCGTGATGTCCTGAGCCAGGCCGGCGTGAAATGGGTGATGATCCTCGAGGGTATCAACGACATCGGACTGGGCGCGGGCCCGAATGCCAACCCCGCCAACGCTGTCACCGCCGACGATTTGATCGGGGCCCTCCGCCAGATGATCGAGCGGGCGCACACGCGCGGCTTGAAGGTGATCGGCTGCACGCTAACGCCCTATACCGGCGCTGGATACGCCAGCGAAAGGGGCGATGCGATTCGAGAGGCGGTTAATCAGTGGATCCGCACGAGCGGCGCGTTTGACGCGGTTATCGATTTCGATGCGGTTACGCGCGATTCGAAGAATCCCAAACAGTTCCGCACCGACTACGACTCGGGGGATCATTTGCATCCCGGGGATGTGGGCTATAAGGCCATGGCGGATGCGATCGACCTTAAGGTGTTCACGAAAAAATGAAGAACGCGGGCTCTAGCCCGCGTTCAAAGCGTCAGTCCTTGGGGTTTGTCGCGAAAACCGTAATTTCGGGCGTGAAACCGCGATCATCCATCTCCAGCACCGCCTTCACAGCGTGAGCGATCTCTTCGCCGCGGAGTTTCGTCGGATTCGGCTTCTGCTCGTAGCCGGCGGCCGCTCCGAAGTTGGTAAGGACTTCGCTGGGGTTGACGAGGAAAACGCGGATATTGTGCTGGCGGAGTTCGCCTCGCCAGCATTCAGTCATGCCACGAAGCGCGAACTTGCTTGCATAGTAGGCGGTGCCGCCCGGTGCGCCGCGCAGACTCGCTGTAGAAGAGATATTGACGATGTTGCCGCTTTTTCTCAGGATGAAGTGCTTCGCCGCCTCGCGTCCCATAAGCATCGCTCCGGTGACGTTGGTCGCAAAGACCGCCTCGAAACCGGCGCGGTCCATGTCGACGAGATTCTTGAATACCCCGACGCCGGCATTGTTCACCAGGATGTCGAGATGACCGAACGCTTTCAGGACTTCGTCAAGCGTCCGCTTTACATCGGACTCACTGCTGACATCCGCCCGAATAGGATGTGCTTTCAGGTTATCAGCCGCTTCCTTCAACCTGCGCTCATCGCGGCCGGTGATGGCCACCCGCGCTCCGTTCTGGATCAACATCCGGGCAATGGCGAAGCCGATTCCACTGCTTCCACCGGTGACTAATGCAGTCGAATTTTGTAGATTCATGGAGGCAATTTTAGCCGCAGATTACGCAGATTCGGCGGATTAAAATCTGAACTGGGGTAATTCGGGGACAGACGCATAAATCACCTAATTACAATCAACGATCATTTAACGTAATTAGGTGATTTATGCGTCTGTCCCCGAATTACCCCCAGGCCAAATGAGGAGGGTTCATGGAAATCGATCGAAGACATTTCATCGCCGCCCTGGGCGGAGCCGCCGCAGTGAAGCTGATGAGCCACGAAGCGCGCGCCGAAGCGCTCGAGGCTTACATGATGCAGGAGCTCAATACGCAGGCAGCGAAGAAGTTTCCGAAGGCCGCTGATATCCAGGCGCAGATTGAAACTCGCAGTTATCGCAGAGGGGTTGGGAATCTTTTTCTGACGACACAACCGAACGCAAAAGTAAGGAAGCTCGATCCCATGCCGGCAAAGCCGACCTTTCTTGATTTCTTCAAGAATCGGTTTGGGCAGACCTCCAATCATGTGCTTCAGAGCGCGAATCGAGCCATGAAGACGGGTATGACCGAAGAGATCATTATGGCTTGCCTGCTTCACGATACAGTCCATGCCCTGATCAAGACCGATCACGGGTATTGGGGTGCCCAGATGTACGCCCCTTACGTTTCGGAAAAGGTTGCCTTCGCGATCCGCTATCATCAGGCGCTGCGTTTTTACGAGGACAAAGAGGCGGGATACGAATACCCCGACCTGTATCGGAATCTGTTCGGCGAGGACTACGTGCCCTCTCCGCATATCCAGGCGGACTACAAAATGCTCCTCAAACATAAATGGTACATGGAGCCGCGCCTGGTAACGGTAAACGACCTCTACGCGTTCGAGCCGGGCGTCGTGGTTACTCTCGATCCGTTTATCGATATCATCGGCCGGCAATTCAAAGATCCGAAGGAAGGTCTCGGCAACGACAACAGTCCGGTAGCCCACATGTGGCGAACGATGATCATGCCGGACAACCCGTTATAACCACAAAGACACAAAGGCACAAACGGGAAATAGCCGCGAATTACGCAGATTACGCGAATGGGCGCATCAAGGAACCTTTTGGATGCGCCCATTCGCGTAATCTGCGTAATTCGCGGCTATCCCCCTTTATTAGAAAACGTACTTCAACGCAAACTGCAAGATGCGTGGATCCTGAGCGCTGAGGATCCGGCCGAATGTGCTCGAACTCGCCAAAGTGACTGTATTCACGTTCGGAGCCGTCGTCAACATGGACCGGACGCCATTCAGGATATTGAACGCCTCTGCCCGCACCTCCAGCCTCTGGCGCTCGCTCACCGCAAACGATCGCGATAATGCAATATCGAACTGCCAGAATGCGGGAGCCAGGACGGTTCCCACACCAAGATTACCAAGTGTACCCAGAGCCGGTTGTGCGAATGCGGCGGGATTCAACCAGCTCAGGCAGGGAGCGACATTCACGCACGCCGTCCCTCTGTTCGGCGCGTACACATCCGCAGACACTTGATTCGCGCGTTGGTTGGTGACGCCGGACAACGCCTGATCGAGGCCGGACACAACCGTAAGCGGCTGTCCGGTCTGATATCTGTAAATCGTCGAAATGGTCCACCCTGTGCCGAGGCGGCGCAGTACCGGGTTGGCAAACGTGGGGGTCTGAACCACCGGAGTCAGGTTGAAGATATGCCGCCGGTCCCCTGTGCAACTGCCGCGATCCAACCTGCGGTTGTCCATGTGCACGTAGTTCGAACCGGGATTGGGAACTCCATTTCCGCCCGTAGCATCACCGATGCAATGGGACCAGGTGTAGTTCCCACTAATGTTCACGTTCCGGCCGGCTCTCAGAGTGGTGTTCAGGAGAAGACCATGGTAGCTCTGCGTAGCGCCATCGTCATATTGCGTCAGGAATGAGATGTTCTGGGCCGCCACCGGACTCTGCAGATTCAGCAGCCGGCGCTGGTTCGTGTTGCCGGTTGTGGAACAAACGGGATAGGAGACGGAGCCGGTGGCTGTGTTGAGCGTACACGAGCTCAATCCAAGGAATAGTGCCGGATTGAGCTCAACCGCAGTCAACATGTGAATCGCGTTATTGCCGACATAGCTCGCGGATGCAAACAAGTTCGTCGTGAATTGCCTCTGGATACCAAGATTCCAGTTGTAGACCTCTGTCGTCTTGAGATCGGGCCGCAGAGGCATGTACGCGCCAGCAGCCGTGAACTTTGCCGTAGCCGGATTCGGAGAATATGGAAACGGATTGCCGCCGGGGAAGTTTTGCCACGGATTGTCGAGACTGATAGATCCTGGCAGAATCGTGTCACCGGAAAACGGCGCCACGTTCGTGGTGTTGTGATGAAGCTGCTCGTTGACGAAATCGTAGGCGATTCCGGCGCCGGCCCGAATGGCGGTACGTCCGTCCCCGGTCAAATCCCACGCGAGCCCGAAGCGCGGCTGTAAATTCCACCAGTGTTTTTCGAGACTCGCCTTTCCATTAAAGCCGGGATCGCCGGGATAGTAGAACCCCGGAGGGGCAGTTTTGTACACGGTGCTCACGACGCCCTGGTTGAAACGGTCGAGGCTGAAGTTGTAAATCTTCCCGTCTTTCACCTGCATTGGAAAGAAGGGCTCCCACCGCAGACCATAGTTAAGGGTGAGTCGCTTCGTGGCCTTCCAGGTGTCCTGCGCATAAAATCCCGTCAACCAGTGGCTCTCGATCAGGCCATTGGGAGCGGATTGTCGAAGCTGCGACATGTTCCCGGTCAGAAAGTCAGCCCAGGCCAGGCCAGTTGTCTGGCCGTTGAAAGTATAGTTACCGACGGAGCGGACGTTCGCTAATCCGTCAACCAGCGAATGCGCGATGTGTCCTCCGAACGCGATCTGGTGCGCTCCCCGAATGATGCTCACATCGTCGTTGGCCTGCAGCATGGTGACAAAAATGTAGAGATCGGCGGACGTGCCGCCTCCGATCGTGGGACCGCCGGTAATCGCGATATTCATGTAGTGAGGAATGTAGCTGAAGGCATTGATTCCCACATCGGATGGACCGAAGAAGGAAGCACCCGGATGATTGCCCGCAATACGGTTCATCGATGCACGAAAAGAATTAATCGTGTTCGAAGTGATGAGATAGGTGTGGCCAAGCGTTATCGAGGTGGCGAGATCATCCTGGCCGTAGACGTTGGTCGTCAGCACGTTCTTCTGCAATGAATACGGTGCCGTCGTAGCGATGGACGTTCCCACATATCTTCCAAAGACGCTCTGCTTTGCGTTCATCTGGTAGTCGATTCTGCCCACGTACTGACCCTGGTTCTCTATGGCCCTCGCGCCCCATATGAGTTTCCCGCACGGATCCGACGTCTGAGGATACTGTGCCGCGATCTTGAGGGCTGCCGGGCTGAACTGCGCCGGCAAAACTCGATTGTTCACGAAAGGAGCACGCAGGGCGATGTTGCTGGTCTGGCACGCTGAAGAGGCGAAGGTCGTGAAGTCGCCGGCCAACATCGCGGCACTTGGAACGAATGTGGTGTTGTCACTCGGGTCCTGCCGGATGGTTGTGCCCTGGTAGCCCGCGAAAAAGAACACCTTATCCTTCTTAATGGGTCCGCCAATGGTGCCGCCGAACTGGTTGCGCTTCAGAGAATCCCTTTTCGTCGCGAAGAAATTCCGGGCGTTGAACTTGCCGTTGCGCACGAACTCGAACAAGTCGCCATGAAACTCGTTTGTTCCCGATTTCGTCACGCCGTTGACTGCCGCGCCGGAGTGGACGCCTTGCTGCGCATCCTGCGTGCTCGTCGCCACCTTGAACTCCTGTAGCGCATCCGGAAACGGCAGCGGCATTCCCGTCGCATCATAAAAGTTGCTGTGCGACGCCCCATCCAGCGCGTATGCCACGCCATAACCCTGGCCGCCCGCCACGGAGATGTTCACGCCGGTTTTCATCGCCCAGGCCGGCGACTGGCTGGTTTGAACGGCAGCCCCGGCAAGAAAGATGAGGTCGGTCGCCTGGCGGCCGTTAAGCGGGAGCTCGAGTATCCGCTGGTTCTCGATAACAGTGCCCACGCCCGTGCTGCGCGTCTCAACCAGCGCTGCATTTGCCTGGACTTCGACTGTCTCCGACACCTGCCCCACCTGCAGCGTCACGTTGATCACGGGGTTGCTGTTGACCTGCAACACAATGCCGGTTCGCACATAACTGCGGAATCCCGGCAACGACACTTCCAGGCGATAAGGACCTACCGGGAGATTCGGAAGGACGTAGGTTCCGGTCTCATTGCTGAGCGCATTCCGGCTGATGCCGGTATCGGTTTGCGTTGCGGTGACTTCGGCTCCGGGCAGGACCGCGCCACTTTGATCCGTGACTGTGCCCGTGATCTGAGCTGTCGACGCGGTTTGCGCGAAGACAACAGCGCACGTGAGAGCGCAAATTGCCAGGCCTGTTATCAGACACTTTACGATGTCGTTCATCGATCCCCCCTCTGTTCGAATAGGGAAGTTGCAAAACCGGTTGAAGAGCCGTTCCGTCTACTGTAGCGGCGGTCTATGACCGCCGGTATTTCGTTGATTCCAGGAAAAACCGGCGCTCATAGAGCGCCGCTACAGTAAGAGCCGGACTCTCGATTCAATGGTTTTGCAACGCCCTCGGAACAGGAGGGGAATACTTTATTCCTTTTCCTGCCTAGTTGCTCACACCATCGAGATGGGCGCCACCTACAGGCGTGATGATTCGTCGGAGAAGTGACTACAGCAAAGAATTCACGTCGCCGGAAAATAGGGTCGAACGCGGGCTAAAGCCCGCGACTACATTGGGGCCGAACATTGATCGCAAATGTAGTCGCGGGCTTTAGCCCGCGTTCGACCCCATTTTCCTACCACAGGGGAATCGTCGTTCCGCCAAACGTTGGGCTAAGTCTCGATAATCCAATGAAAGAGTATTCGGGCGGTCTCGTGCTCTTAGCGTTTGCATGGGCAGATTCATCTTCTTTTTATTGCTTCTTCTGAATACGCTGCCGGCCTGGGCCCAGAGCTATTCCATGCCGTTTCGGTTCGAAGCCAATCAGGGACAGGCCGCTGCCTGCGTCAAGTACATCGCTCGAGGCGGGAACTACACGGCCGACCTCAACCAAAATGAAGTTGTGATCCATGTCGGACGGGAATCGGTCCGGATGCAATTTGCGGGAGGCAGGCCCGCAGCGGCAATCGAACCGATGGAAGAGTTGGCGGAGCGAACCAACTACTATGGCGGCAGCCGCGAAAACTGGTTCACAGATATCAGGAACTACCGCCGTGTCCTTTATCGAAATGTTTATCCAAAAATCGATGTCGCGTTCCGAAGCGAAGGATCTGTTATGGAATTCGATTTCGTCGCGGCTCCGGGCGCCGACATAGCGCCCATAGGGCTTGATTTCAGTGGCCAGAAGAGTTTGAAGATTACCGATTCAGGCAATCTTCTGATTCAAACCGAGAGCGGCGATTTGCAACTGCACACGCCGCACATTTATCAGGACCATGATGGACGCCATTCGGCGGTCGAAGGGCGATTCGTAAAACGGGGCGGCAGAATCGCAATCGAGACCGGCAACTATGACAAGTCCATTCCGCTGGTCATCGATCCAAAGATGACGTATTCGACATATGCGGGCGGCAGCGGTCGGGAGACCGCAACCGACATCGCCGTTGATGATGCGGGAAACATTTACGTGGTTTTCGATGTATATCGCGCCAATGACGAGGCTGGCGGATCTTTCTGGATCATGAAGCTGTCCCGCGACGGAAGTCCAGGCTACTTCACCAGCCTTGGAACTTACATTACAAGCGAAGCAGGAAGAGCCATTGCGGTCGATTCCAGCAGAAATGCATACGTCGCCGGACTCGCACAAACCTACGTGAACGGCCATCCTCAGTTTCCCACGCTAAATCCGATTCAAAGCGCGCCCGGCGGCGGAGTGGACGCCGTGATTGCCAAGTTGGATCCAGCAGGTAAGCTTGTGTTTGCGACTCTTTGGGGTGGCTCGGGCGACGAAACGGCGGAAGACGTCAAACTGGACAACGAAGGAAACATATACGTTACCGGCCGTACATCGTCGCCAAACTTCCCCACAAAAAACGATTGTTCGGGACTCTCCGGCAAGACCGATGCTTACGTGACCAAGATCAGCGCCGACCTCAAGACGGTTATTTTTTCGATGTTCCTCGGAGGCGACGGAGAAGATATCGGCTTGCGGTTGGTATTAGACAGTGCCGGGGCGATCTATGTCGCCGGTAACACGACCTCCAGTAACTTTCCAGGCTACCCTGCTGCTTTGCCTTCATCGACGAACGTCTTCGTGACGAAATTGAACCCTGCTGCGACGGCAATATTATCCGCGTGGATACAGACGGATAAATCGCTGATCGATTTCTTCCTGGACCCTACGCGAGCCAGATACCTTTTATACAAGTCCATCGGTTCCGATACTCCTCAATACACCCTGTACGAAGAAAGCGCGGACGGAACGGCACGTTATGCGGTCTCATTTCAAGGCGTTCCCAACGCGGTTGCCGTGGATGCGGATGGAAGTGCCTATGTGACAGGAACCGACTCCTCTGATGTTTTTGTCGAGAAGATCACCGCGGTCAACCATACCGACGCTGTGAGCCGATATCACGTGCGCTTCAGCGGCACGAAAACATTTGAGAACCTCCCGGACTCCCTGGGAACATATGAGACTGGAACAGCAATCGCGGTGGATCGTCCGGATCGCGTCTACGTCGCAGGAACATCGACCGCATACGATTTTCCGACGACCAACGGGACGCACCGAAGTCCCAGCAACATCACATCCGATCGTGACGCGATCATCTTCGTTCTCGAACCCGACGATGCTGGTGATGAATTTTCCCCGGTTCTGAAAAATGAACGCGGGCTAAAACCCGCGACTACATTAAAGGACGAACATCGTTCCAAATTAAATCGTCCCCAATTGGACCAACATCGTCCCCAGATGTAGTCGCGGGCTTTAGCCCGCGTTTTTTTCAAAACATCAGAACTGGTACCGCAACGCGAACTGGATCAGGCGCGGATTCACCGAGGTAGCCGTGATCACGCCGAGCAGGGCGGTATTGCTGCCGTAAAGCGACTGATTGCCTACGTTAGTGGCCGGAAGTGCGAATTGCGGGTGGTTGAACAGATTGAAGAACTCGGTGCGGAACTGGATGTTCTGTTTCTCGCCAATCGCCGTGTTCTTGGTAATGGAGAAATCCGTGTTGACCTGGCCCGGACCGCGAACGATGCCGACGCCGGTATTGCCGAAGTCCGTTCCATTACCGATCGAGGGAGGAGCGCAAAACGCGGAGAGGTTGAAGAAGCGCTTGACGTTCGGGTCGCCGGTTCTGCCCAGCCGCTCCTTCACGCTACCGGTTGTGGCAATCTGGTCGTAGGTAACCCCGGGACAGAGTTGCGCCCGGCTCGCGCCCTTTTCGGCGCCACCGCTCGGCGCGGTGCCGGTATAAATAGTTCCGCCCCTATTATCGAAAAACGTGAGCGGGTTTCCGCTCTGAACGAGTGTCAGACCAGACGCCGACCATCCCTGGACGATTTTCCCGAGCGCTCCGCTGGCCTTGAACGGCAATTCGTACTGATAGCTCACGATGAACCGATGTGGCCGACTGTAGGGTGTCTGTCCATATTGCTGCTGCATGTCGGTTGGGATGTTCAGGTTCGCAGCGTTGAAGCCAACGTTGGAAAGGTTTTTGCTCCAGGTGTAGGACGCCTGGAACCCGAAACCGCGCGAGAACTGCTTACGGACTGTCGTTTGCAGGCTGTCGTAGTTGTATACACCGTCAAACCCGTTTTGCTGGAGGCCAATCGTCGAGAAACCCAAATAAGGCACGCGAGCACTGGCGTTCCCGGTGGTGTTCGTCGTTTGGCCGTTGATGGGATTGGACGGGCTGGCGAGCCGCGCGATATTCACGTTATGGCTGTAGTCCCCAATGTTGATCCCGCTCGATCCGACATAAGCGACTTCCAGGACGTATGACGGAACAAACTCGTACTGGATGCCCAAATTGTACTGGCGGACCAGAGGCGTCTGGATGCGGTCATAGTACGGAGAATCGAAGTTAGAGCCCTGAAAGGTGGTGACATCGTACCATCGGGGCAACAAGGCCAGCGGCCGGTCCTGGAATGGGCTTTGCAGGCTGGCAATATCATGTTGCACCGTGGTGGTATCGGCGTACGGCCTTCCTTCCTGAACGGCATGAACCATCCGGTTGATGCCGACCCGGTCATAGAAGATGCCGGCGCCGCCGCGAACCACGAAGCCGCCGTTCCCCATCGGCTGCCACGCAAAACCAATCCTCGGACCGAAGTTGCTTAGCGGGATACGGTTCTGGGCAGTGAACTTGCCATCAAATTGCCGCACTCCTGGAGGAAGTGGACCATGTCCGCCTTCCGAGATGGGCCGCGAATCATAGTTGTTCGGCACCACGTAGCCGATGAACCCCTTCGGATCGGTGAAGGATTGCGCACTGGGAGGTATTGGGACCGAAGCCAGATCGCTCGCCCAGAAATTCGTCAGGTTCCCGTACTTGTCCGCAAGTGTTCCGTTGCGCTCCCAGCGGACACCGATGTTGAGGGTCAACCGGTTGCTGACCGTCCAGTCGTCCTGGAAAAAGACGTTTTGGTTGCGTAACGCGTAGTTGTGAATAATCCCGTTCACGCCGCTGCGCACGCAGAACAGACAAAGGTTAAAGCTGCTGGAGAGTGAACCTGTGGTGTTGCCGGGATTCGAAGCGCTGCACGTCCCTGCCTGAAAGTCCGCCGCCTTACAACCGGCGCGCCCGATCAACAGATCGGGGAAAGAGTTCACGGTCAGGTTTCCGCGGCCCAGGCCGCCGAAAACGAGCGGCCAGCGGACGTTTTCGAACTCGAAACCCGTGCGCAAAGTGTGGGATCCCTTGGTCCAGGAAAGCGTATCCGACCACTGGATTTGAGTCGTGGGCGCGTTCGAAGGGTTCAATCCGCCGCCGACGGCGAATGCCCCCGTCATGTTCAGGACCGGCGGCTGCGTATAGGTCCCGCCCGTGGTTCCGTTGCAGCAAGTGATATCGACCAGGGGCTTCATACCGATCTGCTGCGCCGTGTAGGGCACGGTGTCGGTTCCGATCTGAAGGATACGCTGGAAGGACACGCGAGCCTGGTTCACCAGCGCGGGACTCAGAATGCTGGTCAGGCGGAGCACCGCGGAAGTGTTACTGCGCTTGTCGCTTTGCACGCGGCCCGGTAGTTGACCGCTGAGCTGATACTCGAACGGGTTTTTCGACTGCATGTACCGCGCCTGAAGGCTATGCTTGGCGCTGACGATCCAATCACCGTTCCCAATGTATTGGTCCTCCCGATATTTCGCAGGAATGCTGAACAGCGTCTGCCTCGTACCGCTGGTGCCGGAACCGGGAATGTAATAGCTGCCATTGGGCAGTTTCACCCGCAAAAGGGCAATCGCCACTGGATTGATGTTGGAGCCATTGCATGCGATGGCTATCCCTCGGGTTGGAAAACCGCACATCGCGGCCCCTAACCGGGCCGCGAAATCGGCAGCGTCGCGGTTGTCCGGCACGGGGTACAACGTTGCAGACGTAGTACCCTGGGCCGCAACGCCGTTCAGTTGCCGCGTTCCCTGATAGCTACCGAAGAAGAACAGCTTGTCCTTCTTAATCGGTCCGCCGAAACTGCCCCCGAACTGGTTCTGCCGCAATATCTGTTTCTTGGGTGCGTCCGCGCGCCTATCCCGGTTGTAGAAAAAGTCATTCGCATTGAGCGCTTCGTTGCGGAAGAACTCGAACAAGGATCCATGAAACTCGTTGCTGCCCGACTTCGTCACAACGTTGACGTTCGCCCCGGGGTTGCGGCCGTAGCTTGCGTCGTAGGTCGACGTCTGAATTTTGAATTCCTGAATTGCATCGGGATTGGGAACCGCGATGCCCGTATAAAGGCCGTTGTCCGCTGCTTCGTTGTTACCGGCAGCGTTGTTGATCGCGACACCGTCCATTTGGAAATTGTTCTTTTCCGGATTGGCTCCATTCACGCTCATGTTTTGGGAACCCCGTCCATACGAAGTTCCGTTGCTGGCCTCGACCGCGACGCCAGCAGACATTCCCAGAACCGCAGTGAAATTCCGGCTGCTGAGCGGAAGACTGGTGATCGTGTTTCCCGTCACCGTGGTTCCCAGAGTCGACGTTGCGGTCTGAATCGTTTCGGCGACGGCTTCCACCGTGATCGCATCCGTCTGGGCCCCGACTTCCAACGTGCGGTTGAGAACGGACGTCTCTGTGACAGTCAAATTGATCGCAGTGACTTCCGACGTTTTGAATCCCGCTAAGGAAAACCGAACGCGATACGCACCCGGCTCGAGCAGCGGGATACGATACACGCCGTCCTCGGCCGTGAGGACGGTCCGGGCTTGATTGGTCGCGGTAGCCGTTGCGGTCACCGAGACGCCGGGAATCACGGCGCCCGTAGGATCGGTAACGGTCCCCGTCAGGGCCGACGTGCTGCCGGATTGCGCCAGCAGGGATGGACCGAAAAGCGTTAACAGCGAAATACTTAGTGCGCTGAGGCACACCCACTTATGAAGTTCTGACTTCAACAACATTTCCACACACTCCTTTCAAAACTCATTTCTGAAATGGCGCGGGGGCGAGGATTTATTTGTTCTTGTAGATGCTTCGCTCAACGTGACTTGTATGACACGTACGTGCTGTTGTCAAAGGATTTTCCACGGCGTGGAAGAACGCGGGCTGAAGCGGGACTAATTCGGGGACAGACGTATAAATCACCTAATTACGTTCAAACGTCCTTGATTCGTAATTAGGTGATTTATACGTCTGTCCCCGAATTAGTCCCGCTTCAGCCCGCGGTCCTCATCATCAGAACTGATACTTCAGAGCAAACTGGATGATGCGGGGATTACCTGCCGTCGAAGTGATCAGGCCGAAGGTCGGTGCGTTTCGCTGAAGACCTTGAGCTCCGTTGGCGTCCGGGTTGTTGAATTGCGGTGTGTTGAACGCATTGAAGAACTCCGCGCGGAATTGCACCGAATGCCTTTCATTGATCCGCGTCAGTTTGGTGAGACCGATATCCCAGTTGAACTGACCCGGACCGAGGAGAATGCCAACACCAGAGTTGCCGAACTCGGTCGGCAGCGGAGTGCCCGAGGCGAATGGAACAACCGGGGCGTCACAAAACGCGCTTTTGTTGATCCATCCGGGTCCGCCACTGGCTCCGCCGAGCCGTTCTTTGACGCTGCCAGAGGTCTTAAGCTGGTCTCGCGTCACCCCAGGACACAATTGCGCCCGGCTCAGTCCCACGCTGGGATCGCTGCCGGCCGTACCGTACGCGGTGCCTGCACCCGTGTCCGTGATCGTCAGGGGTGTTCCGCTCTGGGCGATAGTCGTGCCGGAGACGGACCATCCTCCCGCCAGCTTGCCCAGTGCCCCGGTCCGCTGTCCCAGTGGCAGGTCCCACGTGTAGTTGGTGACGAAGCGATGCGGACGATTGAACGGACTGGGGCCGTATTGCTGGCGCAGGTCGCTCGCGTTATTGCTGTTCGCGGCCCCGACTGCATTACCCAGGTCAGTGAGGTTTTTGCTCCAGGTGTAAGCCGCCTGGAAGCTCAGTCCCCGCGAGAATTGCTTCCTCACGGTGGCCTGCAAGCTGTCGTATTTGTAAACGCCGTTATATTCCGTGCCTTGCAAGCCATTCGGCTGGAAGCCAAGGTAGGGCACGCGGGCGTTCACGTTGGCGATGGAATTAACCGTAGTGCCATTAATCGGCGCGCTCGGACTCGCCAGCCGCGCCGTATTGATGTTGTGGTTGTAGTCGGCCTGGTTGATGCCGCTCGATCCCACGTAACCGATATCCAGCACAAACTGTCGTGCGAATTCCCACTGGACACTCAGGTTGTACTGTCGCGTCAGCGGCAGATGAATTGTCTCGTAAAACGGCGAATTGAAGCTGGAGCTTGCCTGTGTGGCTGGGTTGAAGTAGCGAGGCGCAAACGCCAGGGGCCTTTCCAGGAACGGAGTCTGCAGACTGTATGGATTGTTCGCGCCGGGGCCGAAGCTGATCGTGTCCGCATAGGGCTTGCCTTCCTGCACAGCGTGGACGAACTTGTCGCCGCCGATACGGTCGTAGAAGATGCCGAAGCCGCCCCGCAAGGCCAGGCGTCCGTTGGAGGTTGGCGTCCAGGCAAATCCGACGCGCGGTCCGAAGCCCTGCCACGGGATCCCGTTTTTACTGGGGAAGTTGGTGTCATGCACACGCACGCCATCCGGGGGAGGTGGATAATGATCGAGGAAGTTCTTCGGCACCACATACCCCACGAATGCCTCTCGTGATGTGCCTGGCGCGGTTGGCGGCACAGGTATAGTCGCTATCTCACTCGGCCAGAGGTTGGTAAGGTTTCCATATTTGTCGCCGAGTGTCCCATCGTGTTCCCATCGCACTCCCAGGTTCAGCGTCAATCTGGAAGTGACCTTCCAGTCATCCTGGAAGAACGAGTTCATGTTGGTCATGCGATAACCGTGGATGATTCCGTTCGGCCCGCTGCGTACGCAGAACAGACACTGAAGAATATTGCTGGTCGGCCCGCCGTTGGTGTCTCCGGGATTCGTGGGCGAGCAGGTCGCATCGGTCGGCCGGCAGCCGCGCCGTCCAATAAGGAAGTCCGCGAATGATGTAAAGAAGAGGAAGCCTCGTCCCAGGCCGGCAAACACCAGGTTCCAGTGCACCCGTTCGGCCTCGAAACCGGCGCGCATCGTGTGCTTGCCCTTCACCCAGGAAATCTGGTCGGCAAGCTGATATTGAGTGTCCGGGCTGTTCCATGGCCCGAGAGTTCCTCCGATGCTGTAGGCTCCGAAGATGATCATCACCGGCGGCAGCGTCTGTTCCGGAATCATCCCTTTCAACCCGATCTGCTGGTTCGTATAGGGAAGCGTATCGCTCGCGGCGGACACATTTCGCTGAAAGGACGCGCGCGCCTCATTGATGAAGTTTGGCGTGAGCACGGATGTGAGCTTCACCGCCGAATTGATGTTGGTGTAGACCGGAGTGTTCTTCCATCCTGGCATCTGGCCGCCGGATGTGATTTCCTGCGGATTCCTGGTGAAGAAGAATCGCCCTGCCAGCGAGTGCTTGGCGGTCGCAAGCAAATCGACATTGGCGACGTACTGGTTCTCGGTATACTTCGCGGGCTGGCTGTACAGGACGTTCTGGACCTGGCCGGTGGTCGATCCCGGAATGTAGTAGTTGCCGTCCGCGTTCTTGACGCGCAGGATATTCAGTGCGACAGGGTTGATGTTGGATCCGTCGCAAGCCACCTGCATCGGGGAGAAAAAGGCCAGATACGAGATGTTCCCGGGACGATTCGCCGGACACAGCGCTGCGCCCAGGGCCGCCGGAAAACCGGGTGCGTTACGGTCGCCGCCGGGAATCGGATAGAGGAACGCGTTTGTGGTGCCCTCATTAGCAACTCCGTTCCGCTGGCGTGTGCCCTGATAGCTGCCAAAGAAGAACAGCTTATCCTTTTTCACAGGACCGCCGAATGAACCGCCGAACTGATTCTGCTTCAGCACCTGCTTGTCCGCCTGAGTCGGGAGGCGGTTGCGATTGTAGAAGAAGCTGTTGGCATTGAGCGCCTCGTTGCGGAAGAACTCGAACAGGGTCCCATGGAACTGGTTCGAGCCGGACTTCGTGACGAGGTTGACGTTGGCTCCCGGGTTCCGCCCATAGCTGGCGTCATATGTGGAAGTCTGGATCTTGAACTCCTGAATCGAATCCGGGTTGGGGATTCCAAGTCCGGTATAGATGCCGAAATCCGTTGCGGAACTAAAACCGGCGGCGGCGTTTACAACCGAGACCCCGTCCATCTGGTAGTTGTTCTGGTCGGGCCGGGATCCATTGACGCTCATATTCTGCGTGCCTTTTCCAAATGCCGCGCCGTTGTTCAAATCAGCGGACACGCCGGCGGAGAGGCCCAGAATCTGGGTGTAATTCCGGCTGGTCAGCGGCAGGTTGTTGATGCCGCGGTTGTCAACGGTAGTACCCAGCGTGGACGTTGCGGTCTGCAGCACTTCCGCCTGGGCCTGCACTTCGACCACTTCAGTTTGCCCGCCGACCTCGAGTACGCGGTTCAGAACGGGCGTTTCGGTAACATTGATTGTCACCGACGGGACTTCCGCCGTCTTGAATCCGGCATTCGTAAATCTCACGCGGTAGGTGCCCGGCGGCAATAGAGTGAACCTGTACGAGCCATCCTCGACTGTAGTGGTAGTGCGCTCCAGCCCCGTTTGGGTATTGGTCGCCGTCACGGTGACACCGGGAACGACTGCGCCGGTTGAGTCTGTGACTGTCCCAGTAAGCGCTCCCGTACCCGCAGATTGAGCCATCAACGACGGAATCCATAGGGTCAGCAGCAGAGCGACAACGAATTGCCAACAAATGAATCTTTGCGATTTCATGCCATCCCTCTCTTTCGGCTTCCAACGATTTCGGTGGCGGACAGGAAGATTCTAAGCCCCGAATTACGCCAATGACGCGAATGGGTTCATTCGCGTCATTGGGGTAATTCGCGGCTAAGAATCCTCCTTCGAAGCAGCAGATAGTCGAACTAGCGCGAATCTATCCCCTACGGAACGCATCCGGAAATCAAAAAAACGTCAAAAAGCTCGGGCTCGGAATATAATTCGCACACCCCCTGAGGTCGAACGTCGAAGCATGCGCCAACATTTAAGATCCAATGACGACATTCAGTCCTTCGTACGGCAAGTTGACATTGGACCGTTTTCGGTAGATCTGGCCACGAACCGGGTGCTCCGTGACGGTGCCGAACTCGCCCTGCGACCGCAGGCATTTCGCGCGTTGAAAGCCCTCATTCAAAACAGAGGGCAGTATGTGGATTACCAGGGCATGATCGCTGAAGCCTGGGACGGCACCTTTGTATCCAAGCACACCGTGGACGTGACGGTGGGAGAAGTAAAAAAAGCATTACAGGAATTTGGCCTCTGGATCATCCATCGCCCGAAGGTGGGCTATCGGTTGGATGTGCCCAGATCGGAAGATCTCATCAGAAAGGGCTGGCACTTCTGGAAGCGCTGCACTCGCGAAGGATTTGAAAAAGCCCTTGCATGCTTTCGACAGGCGGCTCAGAAGGACGCCGGAGATTTTCAGGCCCACGAAGGACTGGCCACCTGCTACCTGACGCTGGCGTCGCACGCCATGCGCCCGCCCCGCGACATGTATGAGCGCTTCCTGGATTCGCACAGCCGCGCCGTGGCATTGAGTGGCTGGACACCGGAACTGCGAACACTGCGCGGTCATGGGCTGCACATGATCGAGCGAAAATTCGCAGAAGCGGAATCGGAATTCCTCAAAGCAATGCGGGAAAAACCTACATTAACGAGGGCCTACGTGTGCCTCTCGATGCTCTACGTGGCCGCCGGACGCTTCGACGATGCCATCGATATTCTTGCGCAGGGAGACAAGGCCGATCCTTTGTGGCCCTTGTTGCCGGCCGCAGAGGTTTCCGTGCGCTTTTTCCGCCGCGAATTCGGTCTGGCGGTCGATTGCGGCATCAGGGCTGTAGAGCTCCATCCATACATCCAACTCGGCCGAACCTTTTATGCTCAGGCGTTGGAATATTCGGGCCGGCCGGAAGAAGCGCTGGCCCAATACAGGCGGGCGTTCATGATGTCTCCCGATCTCCTATGGCTCCGGCCGCTCGAAGGCGCATGTCTCGCGAAGAATGGACGGCATGGTGAGGCCCTCGAGATCCTTCGAGAAATCGAACAGATTCGCACGATGGACTACGTGGACGCTTATCACGTCGCGCTGCTCTACGACGCGCTCGGACAACGGAACGTGGCTTTCGAGGAACTCGAGCGTGCCCGTGAGGAGAATTCCATAAACTTATGCCTGCTGGACGTTGATCCGAAATTGGATTCCCTCAGGCAAGACCCACGTTTCGAACGCTTTCGCAAATTGCAGCCGGTATGCCTAATCTAAATATGTCGCTTCAGAGCTGGGCGCCGCTTCTGCTGGGTCTTTTGCGGATCGTGGCCATGTTTAATTTCATTTCCCATGGAACCCAGAAGACACTCGGTTACCCGCCGACAATTCCTCCGTTCGCCTGGCCACCGCTGCTGCAGATCGCCGGGTGGATCGAAATCGTTTTTGGAACACTGGTGCTGGTAGGCCTGTTCACGCGTCCGGCCGCGTTTATCCTCTGCGGTGAGATGGCGGTCGCCTATTTCAGAACTCACAGCCCGCAAAACTTCTGGCCTCTGCTGAACGGAGGAGAGATAACCGTGCTGTATTGCTTCTTCTTCCTCTATCTTGTGGCTGCGGGTCCTGGAGCCTTGAGCCTGGACAGTCTTCGTCAGCGCAAGTTGCGCCCGATGGTCTCTTCGAACGCCTGATACAACTTCATACTCCCATCGTCATAGAACGGAAGCTGTTGCATCAGGATAACTGCTGCAATTTTGCGCTTCGGATCGACCCAGAAATGCGTGTTGAAAATTCCCGCCCACGTATAGCTGCCCGGGGCACGCAGATTGGGATTTTCCTTGTTCGATGTCGTGATTTGAAATCCGAAACCGAACTTGTCGCGGCCGGCTCCGATCGGAAAGGGATTCGTTCGTAGCGGATCCGCGGCCGGCTGGGTCTCCACAACGACCGGGCCGACCTGGTTTCTAGTCATGGCTTGAATGGCTTTCCTGCTCAGGATTGTCGTGCCGGGCGCCTTTCCGTCATTCAGGAACATTTGAAGGAACTTGATGTAGTCGGCCGCGGTCGAATTAAGACCGCCGTCGCCGGCAACAGGCGCAGCGATCCTTTCAGGATTGGGCGTCTCCACCAGCGAACCCTTCTCTCTTCGATGCGTCGTCACTACGCGATCGACTTTCTCCGCCGGAACGGCATAGGACATATCCTGTATGCCGAGCGGCTTGAATATGCGTTCGCTGAAGAACTCGTCCAGATGCATGCCACTCACCTTCTCAACCACCTGCCCGAGGATCTTCGTGCTGCTTGAGTAGGTCCAACGCGTGCCCGGGTCGTACAGAAGAGCGAATTCTTCGGGTTGTTTGCCGGTCTTCTCCTGCAGCCGGAACACGGTGGTGTTTGAGAATCCATAGGCGAAACCGGACGTGTTCGTCAGCAAGTGCCGGATCAGAATCTCCCTCGAAGATTTCCGGGTTGTGTACGTTGCTTCCTTTTCGTCGTAGGTCGCGATGACCTCACGATCCTTGTACGCCGGCAGATATTTCGATACCGGATCGTCCACCCTCAACTTTCCTTCATCCTGGAGCATCATGACGGCAACCGAGGTAACCGGCTTGGTCATCGAGGCGATCCGGAAGATGGAGTCCTTCGCCATCTCCTTCCGCTTGCCGACATCCTGCAGTCCGAAGGCGGCGTGATAGAGAATCTGATTTTTGTTCGCGACGATTGCCACAACGCCAGGCACAGTTCCCTGCTCCACTGCGAGCTGCAGCAGCGCATTGATTTCGGTCGTACCTGCCTGCGACAACGTCTGCGCCTGGGCGAGCGTGACGTTCAGCACAAACGCCAGGACAACGAGAGTCCATTTCAGTCTTTTGAGCAGGATTTCCATCGTTCAAACTCCCAAACTTGAAAGCTTTAATGAGGATGGGAGTATACCTGAAGACGGAATAGGAAGGTCTTTTCGGGAATCTTCTCTTTCTTCGAATCCATAATGTAGTCGCGGGCTTTAGCCCGCCGTTCTGCTTATTGAGGAGGTGACTCTTGAGATTAAAGCGTATCGTCCTGTTTCTAATTTGCTGGATGCTCGCCATCCCCGTCGCCGGTTTTAGCTGGGGCCGCGATGGCCATCGAGTGGTCGCGAAGATCGCCGCGAAGAATCTCTCTCCAGATGCGCGGAAAAAGGTCGCTGCGATTCTCGGCACAAATGAGGCCGGAGTCGAAGCGGCAATGGCAAGCGCTTCGACCTGGCCGGACGAGATTAGCAAGCCGGACACGAAAACGGATACATGGCATTTTGTCGACGTGCCGGTCACCGCTCCCTTCTCTATCGGTACGTTGTGCGCACAGCACAATTGCGTGATCGACCGCATCCAGGAAATGTCAGACCGATTGCGCATGAACCAGACGGGTTTCAAGTTGGCGAAACCTCCCATCCCTTCACGGCCGATGACCTCGCAGGAACTCGCATTCCTGGAGCCCGCCGACAGGCCCGTCGGAAGATTTACGGCTAATGGTTGATCGAGTACGTTCGACGAGTTCGGACCGGTTACCGTATATCGGACCGTCACGGGTAAGGTCACAGCAAAGGAACTCAACCTTCCCACATAGAGCCGAATGCTGCTGCCGGGCGTGAATCCGGCCTTCGGCACACCCGCGCTGTCCGCAACAAAAACAGTGTGAATGTCCGCCGTTTCCGAAGAACTTTTGGGGGCGACGGTAATAGCGGTTCCTTTGGTCGATGTGGTTCCTCCCCCCGTCAATTTCGAGGAGAACGCGTACAGTCCGAGCGGCGCGGCATCCGGAATGCGAATATCGATCGTGCGAGCGCCAATTCCAGTGGGCACAGTGTAACTCAACGATCCTGCACCTGCGGGAAAGGCGGGACCATCGAGTTGGTACTCCAGCGTGGAATCTGTCGCCTGAGTGGCAAAATTCACCGTTAATATCACAAAACGCACGGTGTCTCCGGGCCGGAACGCAACCTGGAAACTATCTGAAGTGGACGCGGTAAGGGGAGACTCCTGGCCAAGTGAAGGTGTTGTCGTGCCGCCGCTCACCTCAAAATTAGCGGATTTCGTCGCGGTCTGCGTCTGATAGGTCACCGTCGCAGTGAACGTGTATTGGCCGTTCAACGCGTTCGAAGGAACGAAACCAGAGAACGTCAGATCGCTGGTGCCGGCCGTAAGCGTCCTGGGGGCCGATGTTGTAAACAGTCCCTGCCCGCGTGGGTCTTTCACAGAGTACGTCACCTGAGCGGACACGGATGCGCCGGTGGAATTGGTAACGGTCACATCGTAAACGATGTCATCCTTCGGCTGGAACTGCGTTTTGGAAGTGGTTCCATCCGTAAAACTGACTCGATCGACTGTTACTGGCGCCCCGGTCGAGCCGCCGCCGGGAGGCACAAACAAACTGGTGGAAGGCAGCGAAAACCCTTGAACATTGGCGATAATCGGTGCGGTGGCATGGCCGAAGATTTCAAAGCCGAGCAGAGGAATGCTGTTGCTGGTCCGGACGAACACAAAACCGCCGTCGGAGGAGCGCTGCAAAAGTTGAGGAACCAGTTCGGAAAGAAGCACCGACCGGCGGCCGCCTCCGGCCAGCGAAAACGTTGCAGGCGAACCCACCAGTTGGCCGCCGGCATCGATAGCAAATACTTCCGCGTTGGCGGCAACCGACGCGGTGTTCAGCAAAGCGATGCCGGTGTACCAGGACCCGAGACTCGCAATATGGCCGAAAAAGAAGCGATTCGCACCCAGGGACTGAGACGGCACGGTGGCCAGTGACCCGGTCGCAGAATCCTGGTACGCCACGACGCCCGTTAAAGATCCGGAGCCAAACACGCGAAGCCATCCGGCAGTAAGAGTGTTCGGCAGTGAGAAGAGGCGGGTCAGAGAATCGCCCACCGACGCATGCGGAGCGAGGTTTCGCTGGATCGTTACAGGGGAACCGCCATCCGCGGTAAACACGAGCGACACCGTCTGCGATGTCGACGCGAGATTTGCCACGCCAACGAAGGTCGTCCAGTTCGAAGGTCCCTGCGGGCCGTTCAGTGCAAACGGGAAAATAAGATCGAGAGGAGAACCTGATGCCGGAGTGGCGTTCGTTACCGCAACATCCCGGCCGCCGGCCAACTTCGTCGTCATGGACGCGCTGATCGCCATACCTCCGCTGAGCGAAACGAGATCGATATTGTCGTCATCATTCACATCTCCCAACCGAAGTGAGGCCGGTTGAAAAGGTGTTAGGGGAATAGAGCGGGTGCCGAGTGTTTCGCCGTTGGCACTATAGAGCGTGACCTGGACCGTTCCGGACTGTGAGCCCGGATTGACAATGTGAATAACGTCTTCCCGCGAGAAATCAATCAGAGAGAGTTGCGTCGATTCCGGAGCGGGACCGGCGCCGTCGGCGACGGTTGCAAAGTCACCTACAATCTCGAAGCCCTGCAGCTCCGAGCTGGAGCTCGTTACTTGCACCCAGCCACTGACGCTCGCAGAAATCAGAATCTCCGAACCCAGCTTCGAGACCTGCTTTCCTGCCGGAACGTTAAGAGTTGCCGAGCCTGCCAATTGCCCGTCATTGCCATAAAGATAAAAATTGGCGGCCACCTGTGAAGACGAGGTGTTCACGAGTGCGAACCCGGTTGTCCTGAGCTCTTGCGGCGACAGTACCCTCGGAAAGTTCAATCGTGACTGAGCTTCCGCCGACCACGCAAACAGCGACACTAGTGCCAGTAAGAACCAGTTGCGTCCTGCACTTAGCATGATTGAGCACCTCTAACTAGATTTTTAAACCGACTATAAAGGCTCTAGTGCACCAAATCAATTATTCTTAGGCAAGAACGGCAATTGGAATTGCGGGACGGAATGAACTTTGGGGATAGGACCCCGAATTCATGTAGAATCGCGCATCGATTCTCAAAAGACGAACACCGGACGGAGGACACTAACATGAGTGCCAGCGATCCAATAATTGCCCCTCTGAAGGGAGCCGACCGCCGCGAGATCGGCGGTGTCCTGTTGGAGGTTGTCAAGGCCGGCGCCTGCCGGGTCAAACGCATGGTGTACCCGCCGGGGTTCCGGTGGTCCACACACATGAAGACTCTGGTCGGCACCGATCTGTGCATGCACGCCCACGTAGGATTCCTCGTTCGGGGCGAAGTCCAGATCCAGTACGCTGACGGCTGCACCATGAAATTTACCGCCCCACAGGTTGTCGCAATCGAGCCTGGCCACGACGGGTGGGTGGTCGGTAAGGAGGCTGCAGTGGTGATTGAATTCGACTTCGAGAGTGATACCATCCGGCGGCTTGGAATGCCTGACGCTCATCGTCATCAGGGCGATTGAAAAGCGCACGTGAAGCAATGGAGGAGACAATGCATCGCGAAGACCAGTTTGTTCCTCATTTGATTGTCAGCGACGGCCTGGCCGCTCTTAAGTTCTACAAAGAGGTGTTCACTGGTGAAGAGGGCGAAACCATGATGGCGCCGGATGGCAAGCGAATCCTGCACGGCGAGATCGTTCTCGACGGACACAAGCTCTTCTTCAGTGACGAGTTTTCGCAGAAAGAAGGCGGCACGTGCAAGATGCCGCAGACGCTGGGCGGAACGTGTGTGCGCATTACGCTGATGGTGGACGACGCCGATGCAGTCGTGGAGCGGGCTGTCGCCAGAGGTGCGCGTGTGATCATGCCTGTGCAGGACATGTTCTGGGGCGCGCGTTACGGAAGGATCGTCGATCCCTTTGGACATGAGTGGGGCATCAACCAGCAGATGAGGCAACAGAGTACTGAGGAAACCGAGGCTGCCGCCAAAGAGTTTTTCGCGCCGCGAAAATGAACGAAGACTGTCGGCGGTCATAAACCGCCGCTACAGCACGAGGATTAACACGACGCCCGCAGCGATGAGAGCGAAGGCCCAGATCCAATCAAAGTTGATCCAGCGGCGGCGGAGGAAACCAAGACCGATCCAATCATAGACGAGGAGCGCAATCACTCCCGTCGTCGCAAGCATCGCTGCGCTGTGGACCATTGTGGCCAGGGCGCCGTTGACGGCTCCCTGCATTGCCGGGTGCAGGTGCATATGAGGAGCATCTGCCGCACTGCCCGGCATACGCAGCAGCACGGGCATCAGCATCAGGCCGGCACCATGGCCGGTGGCCAGCAGAAACGACCAGAGGGCAAGGTCGCGAAAGTCGGCTTGCATGCTGGCGCGGGGCGGACGGTGCCGGGCGGCGAGCCGATAAACTCCGAAAGCGATCAACGATGCGGCCGCCGCCCATTGCAGCAGCTTGACGTCGAGCCTCTCGCGCAGGATTACCACTGCCGCAACCACCAGGGCGATGGAGAGCGCGTGGCCGAGCGCAATCGGCAACAGCGACCAGAGCACTTTGGCCCGGCTCTTGTGTTGCAGCCCAAGGCCAACCGAGAACAGCCAGCCCATGGCGGGGTTGAGGCCGTGGAAAGCCCCCAGGCCTATGAGGGAGAGCCACGGCCACATTTCAGTTACGGATAACAGAACGTGTCGGACGAGGAGTCGCCGCCCTCGAGGCGTATCTGATGGCTCCGATAGCCCTCGTCCATGGGAAGGAAGAAATTCTCATCGAGCTTGATGCCGCCTCCCCGCTGTGCGTCGACCTTAACCATCCAACCCTTGATGCCGTCGGGATAGAACTGGCCGTCCCACGCGCGGTAGAGACCGTTGGTGAAGTAAACCCGTTTGCCGTCCCGGCTGACTTCTACCATCTGCGGTCCGCCGTTGAGCGGGCCGGCGGCGGGATGGGCCGTGCGATTCACGATGCCGCCCAGACGAATCGAGCCCGTGAGTCTGGGATTGAACGGGTCGGAGACATCGTATTGGCGGAACTCGCCGGTGCCCCAGCACGAGGCATACAGGTATTTGTCGTCGAGTGACAGATTGATGTCCGCCAACAGCGGCGGCACTGCTTTGAAGCCCTTCAAAAGCGGGGGCAGTTGGTCCGGATCCGCAGGCTCGGCCGGAATCTCGATCACCTTCTTTACAGCCCACTGGCCGTTCGGCCGGTGCCAGAGCCAGATGGAGGCCGACAGATCCTTGATGCTGATGACGACGCCCACGAAGCCGTACGTCTTGCTGGGATCGCGCGCCTGCCGCAGCTCGAGCGTCATCTGTTGCTCGGCGCCAAGGTCGAGCTCCTGCAGGTGCTTCCGCTTCTTCAGATCCCAGACGTGCAGCTTGTGACCATACTTGCCGCCGAGCAGAAGCTCGGGTACAAGGCCATTCTCGATCATCTTCGGCGTACCCCACTCGCTGGTGATCTGCGTGTCGTAGCCGAGGTGCCACGCGAAATCGTAGGCCAGCTCCTGCGGGCCGCGGTCGATCTCCCAGCGGCCGAGCACGGAAAAGTCGTCGTGATCGAGCATCAGAATGCCGCCCGGCCCTTCTCCATCGGGCTGACCGAATGCGCTGACGTAGATTCCGTCAGGCGCGCAGTGCAGCGTGTGCAGGCGCGAGTAGCCGGAGCGTCTGTGGACTTCCTCGGGCTCGATCACTTTGACGATCTTCGGTGCCCGCGGATCAGGCTTCGTGTCGAGCACGTGGATACGCGATGAACGGATGCCCGGCACAAGCAAATAACGCCGCTCGACGTGAGGATGCGGCGCGTAGGGGCAGAGCGCCGATGAGCAGGCGTTCCAGCCGAAATGGTGCAGCTCATCGCCGGCGTTTGGCATCGCCGTTTTGTGGATCAGCTTGCCGTAGGTCGACGACTTGGAATCGAGATCGACGACGCCGATGGCATCAGGTTCGCTGCCCTGGGCATTCAATATCGCCAGATAGGCCAGCTTTTCCGCGGGTGCCTGCATCGCCATGCGAGCCGAAGGATAAAAGGTAGGATCTGGTGTCCATGTTGCCATAGTCAGTTTTCCTCGGGGCGATAGGTTACCACTCGACTCAAAGGTCGCGTTATAAGATATTGATGGACCAAATCGTCATCCGGCGCGCAAACGAATCGGATCTTCCCGCCCTCGGCCGACTGGGCGTCCACTTAATGCAAACACACTACGCCTTCGATCAGCAGCGATTCATGGCGCCCCCAGCCAACCCGGCTGAGGGCTACGCGTGGTTCCTCGGTACGCAGCTTGACCACAAGGATGTTGTCGTTTTCGTCGCCGAACGGCTTGGCGCTGTCGTGGGCTACGTTTATGCGGGACTCGAGCCGCTGTCCTGGAAAGAACTGCGCGAGATGGCCGGATTCATCCACGACGTCGTCGTGGAGGAATCGAGCCGGCGCCAGGGCATAGCGGAAAAGCTTCTCGAAGCCGCCATCGAGTGGCTTCACGCGCACGGCGCGCCGCGGGTCATGCTCTGGACTGCAGAGCAGAACACTTCGGCGCAGCGCCTTTTTGCGCGTCTCGGTTTCCGCCGCACGATGATCGAAATGACGCGAGACTTTCCGAAGTAACGCCTTGTCTGCCGCCGACCTTAATGCAACGCGACAAAATACACGACCCAAGCCAGTCCCCACGAGGCGCCAGCAGCAAGGGCCGCACTTGCAAATGCTGCGGCGAACGGCAACAGGATGATGGAGCCAATTGCCGATCCGACTGACCGAAAGCTTTGCCAGCGTTCCTTATGGAGCGCCCAACCGAACCACGCCAGGACCAGCACGATCGCGACTATCCATAGCGGCGCGATAAAGGCATTCTGAATCCGCTCGCGAACGTTGGACGTGGTCACTTCAGGTTTCCTCAGCCCCGGGATTCTCGTCGTATCTTCGGCATCGAGAGGAAATCGAGACTGTGCCCTCGGCCCGAGCAACGCGATGCGAAGGTCGATCGAGTCTGTCGGATTCAGCAGACCGATCGAGAGCTGCAAGGAATCCGGTGTAGGACCGGGTTGGCTCGTTATCTCGACTGTCGACGGCGTTCTTGTCAATTCGCCAACCTGCTCGATCGGGACTCCGTTCGTGCTCCGCAACGTCAGCAGCCACCGCTTTGTCGGGCCGTCGCCGACGCCTTGAATCGGCGCCTTACCGGAGTTCAGGATACTGACGCGGAAGAGCGATGCCTGCTCGACCGGCTGTCCGTCGTAGACCAGCGCGAGCTTTTTGAGGGTGGTCGCTTCTTTGGGGAGGCTGAACGCTATGTCTTCCTGGATCCAGACCGTCAGGTCCAGTTCTTTTATAGGGTTGAAGAACTGCACGACAGTCCACAAACCGGTGAGAAGGGCGCCGAGCGAGATTGGGGCGACCCAAGGTTTGAGACGTTCGAGAGGACTCCTGGATGTGCTTTCGGCGACTGTTGTCATAAGCGCCTTCCTTAATGACATCAGATTCTCATTAGTGATCTGGTGTCTGTTACCGAAATTCCCCGAAATTGCCGATGACGCAGCGGATCTCTACGACTTTGCATGGGCGAGCGGCAAAACTTGAGGCGTGTAGTTGATCCAGGGAGATTCGAAACAGACACGACTCGGTCAGAAAGCCGAGGGACTCGACCAAAAAGTCCTGCGACTCGGTGAAAAAGTCGTGCAGTTCGACCAAAGAGTCGTGCAGTTCGACCAAAGAGTCGTGCAGCTCGACCAAAAAGTCGTGCAGCTCGACCAAAAAGTCGTGCAGCTCGACCAAAAAGTCGAACAATTCGACCCAAAAGTCGAACAGTTCGCTCCGAAAGTCGAACCGTTCGCCTCCAAAGTCGAGCCAACTCGCTCCAAAAGCCCAGCGACTCGCTCTAAAGTGGAACGCCTTGCCGTCAATCTCCGAAAGTTGGGCTGGGTTCGGGCACGGCCTTCTTCCGCTGCATCCGAACCTGCAGTTGTTCCATATACAGGTAGAGGACCGGAGTGATGTAGAGGGTCAGGAGCTGCGATACGACCAGGCCGCCGACAACGGCCAGGCCAAGCGGTTGACGCGCGTCCGCGCCTTCACCGTAACCCAGAGCGATGGGCAGTGTGCCGAGAAGTGCGGCCATGGTTGTCATCATGATGGGGCGGAACCGCAGGATGCAGCCCTGGTAGATCGCCTCCGCGGGACTCTTGCCCTCCACGCGCTGCGCTTCAATGGCAAAGTCGATCATCATGATTGCGTTTTTCTTCACGACGCCGAAAAGCATGATCAACCCGACAAAAGCGTAGAGATCGAGCTGCTTGCCGAACAGAACCAGCGTCAACAAAGCTCCGAAGACGGCCGAGGGCAGTCCGGAAAGGATCGTGATCGGGTGAATGAAGCTCTCGTACAGGATGCCGAGGACGATAAAGATGACAAGGAGCGCGACGATCAAAAGGATAGTCAAGCCCTGGAAAGACTCCTGAAATTCTTTAACCGTTCCCTCGAAACTCACGTTGACGCTTGCAGGAATGCGCAGCTCGCGAATCGCTTCGTTCACACGCTCGGCAGCATCGCTCAATGCGATGCCCGGCTGGAGATTGAATGAAACGGTAGCGGCCGGAAGTTGTCCGAAGTGATTCACGCTTAGCGCACCGACGGTACGCGTCACATTCGCAACTTCATCGAGCGGGACGAGCGCGTCATTGGATGAGCGGATGTACAATCCGGCCAGGGCATCGGGTGACCGCTGATGTTCCGGCTGCACCTCGAGAATCACCGAATACTGGTTCGCTGGAGCGTAAATATTCGACACCTGCCGGTTCCCGTACGACGTGTAAAGCGCGTTTTGAATCTGCTCGGGCGTCACGCCGAGAGAGAGCGCGCGGTCCCTATCGATGTCCACCGTCACTTGTGGACTCGCGATCTGAAGATCGCTGTTCACATCGAAGAAGCCCGGCAGCATGCGGACCTTTTCCGTGAGCTTCGGCGTCCAGTCATAGATCTCTTTGAGACTCGCGCTCCGGACGGTCATCTGATAAACGCTGGTCGAGAACTGGCCGCTGAGCTGGATCGGAGGCGGGTTTTGAAGGAACGTCATAAGGCCCGGCACCTGGGCAAGCCTGGGCCGCAGCGCGCCAATGGTTTCGTCGGCCGAAAGCGTCCGCTGATCGCGTGGTTTCAGCTTCGAGAAAACAATGCCCTGATTGCTGCCGAGCAGGCCGCCGGTCAAGAATGCCGCGGCATTCTCTGCGTTGGGATCGGCCTGGATGATATCGGCCACGGACTTCATGCGTTGTGACATCGATTCGAACGAAATGTCTTGTCCCGCCATGCTGATGCCAAAGATGAATCCGGAGTCCTGACTCGGGATGAAGCCCCGCGGCATGGTCATGAAGAGATAGACCGTTCCAATCAGCATCAAGGCGGCAACTATCATCGTCGCGAATTTATGGCGAAGCGCCTTTCGCAAAGTGTAGTCGTATGCTCCGGCCATCCGGTTGAATCCGCTTTCGAGCGCGACGTACAACCTTCCGTGCGTGCGATGGTGCGACGGCAGGTAACGGCTTCCCAGCATGGGCGTGAGCGTGAGTGAAACAAAGCCGGATATCAAAATCGCCACGATGATTGTGACTGAAAACTCATTTAAAAGCCGCCCGACCATACCGCCGAGAAACAGGACAGGAATGAACACGGCAATGAGCGACAGGGTCATGGATACGATCGTGAATCCGATTTCCTTCGACGCGAGCATGGCGGCCTCAAATCGACCCTTGCCCATTTCCATGTATCGCACGATGTTCTCGAGCATGACGATGGCGTCGTCCACGACGAAACCCACGCATAACGTCAGAGCCATCAAAGACAGCGTATTCAGGCTGTAGCCGAGCAGGTACATCACCGCAAACGTTCCAACGATCGAGAGCACGACGGCCAGGCCGGGAATGAGAGTTCCGGAGAGATTCCGCAGGAAGAGGAAGATGACCATAACCACGAGCGCAACGGTCAGTACCAGCGTGAATTCGACGTCGCGAATCGAACCGCGAACGGGTTCGGATTCATCCCAGAGCACCAGCATCTCCACCGATGGAGGCAGCGAGGCCCGGAGTTCGGGAAGAACCTTTCGGATGTCATTGGAGATCTGGACGGTGTTTGTTCCGGGTTGGCGCGCAATGCCGAGGAAGATGCCGCGAGTCCCGTTGTTCCAGGCAACGGTCTTATCGTCCTCGACCGCATCCACCACTGTTGCAACGTCCTCGAGTCGCAACGGAACTCCATTGCGCCATTCCACAATCAGCGGGCGATAGGCAGCAGCCTGCATCAACTGCCCGCTCGATTGGACCGTGAAAGCCTGCTTCGCTCCTTGCAGGCGTCCTGTCGGCAGATTCACGTTGCTTTGCTGAATAGCACGCTGAACGGCATCGATTCCCACCTGGTGGGCCGCAAGCCGATCCGGGTCGACCTGGATACGCACCGCGTATTTCTGCGCTCCCACAATCTGGACGCCCGATACACCGCTGACGGTTGAGAAGCGCGGCGCCAGCACGGTTTCCGCATACTCGTTTACCGTGTACAGCGGGAGCGTGTTGGAGCTCAACGACAGCCAGATGATCGGCTGTTGCGAAGGATTCTGCTTCGCGTACGACGGAGGCCGCGGCATGGGCGGAAGGACGGCTTGCGCTATCGCGGACTGCACATCCTGCGCGGCGGCATCGATGTCACGGCCAAGCTGGAACTGGACCGTGACCGTGCTGGCTCCCTGCATATTAGCCGAGGTGATCGAGCGCACCCCGGCAATCGTCGAGAATTGTCGCTCCAGCGGTGTCGCTATGGCCGACGCCATCGTCTCCGGGTTCGCGCCGGGCTGAGCGGCGACGACCTGAATGGTCGGATAGTCCACGCTCGGCAGCATTGCGACGGGCAAGGCACGGAACCCCACAATTCCGAAAAGCAGAATCGCGAAGGTCAGCAGCGCCGTCATGATCGGACGTTCGATGAAGATGCGCGAGAAATGCATGATTATTTCGCTGTGACGATTTTTGCTCCGGGGAACAGGCGGGACTGGCCGTCCGTGACAATCGTTTCACCGGCAACGAGGCCTTTCTGTACCATCACTTTGCCGCCGACAGTTTGCCCGATTGTGAGAGGACGCGGCTCTACGGTCTCGTCGGACTTGACGACATAAACAAAGGAGCCCTGTTGTCCGGCCTGAACCGCCTCGGCTGGAATCACAGTCGCCGTTTGCCTGTCCATGGTAAGCACAACGTTTGCAAACTGGCCCGGCCACAAACTCGCGTCGCGATTATCGAAGACGGCCTTCAGCCGGATCGTTCCGGTATTCTTATCCACGGTGTTGTCGATGACTGCGAGCGTTCCGTGAATCGTCTCTTCGGATTCCTTGCCTGGCGCTACTTCGACCATCAGCTTGCGCCGCGAATTCTGCTGCGAGATCAGACTGAGATAGCGCTCCGGAACACCAAACGTGACGAAAATCGGCGCGATCTGATTGATGACGACCAGCGGTTTATCATCATTCGCCTTCACAAGATTTCCAACGTGCAACAGCAGGTTGCCGGTTCGGCCGGAAAGCGGGGCACGGATCTCGCTGTAGGCCAGGTTGAGCTTCGCCTGTTCCAGAGCCGCTCGATCGCTTTCAAGCGACGCACGGATACTTTCGACAGCGGCTTCGTCGGCGCGTACAGATTCCGTGGCCACTTCCGCGGCCGTTCGAATCTGGGCTTCCTGCATCCGTGTGGAGAGACCTTCTTTCGAAAGTTGCTCGAACCGCGCTGCTTCGGCCTGCGCGTTCTTCGATTGCGCGCGGTCACGGGCGAGGTTGGCCTCGGCCGCGCGAAGCTGAGCTTCGTCCTTTCTTAATGTGGCTTCCGCCTGACGGAGTGCTTCGCGTAACGGCCGAGGATCAATCTCGAAAAGCAGATCGCCCTTCTTCACGTTCGCGCCTTCCGCAAATCTCACATTGAGCAATTGTCCGCCGACCTGGGCTTTCACCTCGACGGTGGAATATGGCTCCACATTTCCGACGGCCCGAACCTGGATCGGAACGGTTTCCTCTGTCGCGGTCCCGACGCTGACCGGTACGGGCGGAAACGCCATTCCGCCGGACTGAGCCTGAGGAGCGGAATTGCAGGCGGTCAGGATGAGTCCAAGAATAGTAGTTGTAACAATTCTGGTCATGGTCATGCGGGAATCAGTGTAACTGAAACGAGGACCGGGTGGCTAACGCGCCACGGTTATATAAACGGACAGGAGAAACAAAAAGTCACGATGGAATCTAGGCCTACTTCGGTTCTGGGGAGCGGCACGACGGATCGTGGGCGTCGCCCTCGGCCTGGGAGGCGCCTTCGTCATGACGCGATTGCTCGCGACTCTCTTGTTTGGCGTCTCGCCGACAGATCCGGCAACTTTCCTGGGAATGGCGGCCGTGCTCGGCGCAGTCGGGCTCGTCGCCGGCTACGTGCCCGCCCGACGGGCGACGCGCGTGCCCCCCGTGATCTCCTTGCGCGGGGAGTGAATTGACTGTAGCGGCGGTCTATGACCGCCAGCGATCCCGCAATTGCAACATCGCCGGCGGTCATAGACCGCCGCTACAGTTCCCCAATTTTTTGATAGTATTTCCGTCCGAAACGAAGGAGATACTCCTGTATGCATGTTCGTACCGCCATCATTATTTTGCTCGCAGCCGCAACGCTATCCGGACAGTCCAGAGGCGACTGGCCGATGTTCGGCCACGACTACGCCAGTACACGCTATTCGCCACTCACGCAGATCACCACGAAGAACGTCGGCAATTTGAAACAGGCCTGGATCTACCACTTTCGAACCGACGAAGAACGAAAGAGCGCGGCAGGGGGCGGCCTTGGAGGTTACTCCGAAGTAACGCCCATCGTGGTGAACGGGGTGATGTACTTATCGGCGAATACCCGTGTGGTTGCCCTCGAACCGGAAACGGGAAAAGAAATCTGGACTTTCCCGGTGAAGGATGGAAGAGCGTCCAATCGCGGCGTTACTTACTGGCCAGGCGAAGCCAAGATTCCGGCCCGTATCTTTTTTACAATCGGCAAGAGGCTGATCGCCCTGAACGCCACGACGGGTGAGTCCGTTCTAGGCTTTGGCACGAACGGCGAGGTTGACATGGTGGTGCCGTACAACTCGCCTCCGACTGTGTACAAGAATCTTCTGATCATGGGCGCCAACGTACCGGAGCAACCCGCGGAAGGACAGCCAGGAGATACTCGCGCGTACGATGCACGGACGGGTGCGAAGGTTTGGGAATTCCATTCGGTGCCGCGCGCGGGCGAAGCCGGTAATGATACCTGGCCGCCCAATGGATGGCAAAATCGCACCGGCGCGAACCATTGGGGCTTTTACATGACCATCGATACCGAGCGCGGCATCCTTTATACAAACTACGGCAGCCCGGCCAGCGATTACTACGGATTCGATCGCCAGGGTAACAACCTCTTCGGAAATTCAGTCGTCGCGCTCGACGCAATGACGGGCAAGCTCAAGTGGTATTTCCAAACCGTGCATCATGACTTGTGGGATATGGATCTGCCTCCGGCGCCGATTCTGCTCGATGTCACGGTCAAAGGTAAGAAAATTCCCGCCCTGGCACAGACGGGAAAACTCGGACTGGTGTTCATTCTCAATCGGGTCACCGGTGAGCCTGTTTTTGGTGTCGAAGAAAGGCCTGTTGCGCAGACCGACGTTCCCGGCGAATGGACTTCGCCTACCCAACCATTCCCGGTGAAACCACTTCCGCTCGGCAAGCACGACTACAAGCCGGAAGACCTGATTACTGCGGCCGACACCACCGAGGCACACGCAAAAGCCTGCCGCGATCTGGTCGAAAAGAGTGGTGGGAACCTCATCAACAAGGGACAGTACACGCCCTGGGCTTATCGAGCGCCCGGTGCGCCGCCGAGGTCGACTATCAGCTTCCCTGGAGATATCGGCGGCACTGACTGGGGAGGAATGTCCGCCGATCCGAAGTTGGGATATCTTTTCGTGAACACTTCGAACTACGGAAGTCTTGGATGGATCGAGAAGAGACCGGAGGGATCGCGCGTGCCCTACGATCGCGCCAGCGTATGGGGAAATCCGGTCGCATCAAAGTTCTGGGACAGAAAGACAAACGAAAAGAATCAGCTTCTCGGCGAACAGAGCTGGCCGTGTCAAAAGCCGCCGTGGGGTCAGTTCACTGCAATCAATGCAAACACCGGCGACGTCGCGTGGCAGATAACGCTCGGCGTAACGGACGAACTTCCGGAAGGAAAGAGAAATACCGGACGGGTGAACGTGGGCGGCTCCATTGCAACAGCCGGAGGGCTGGTGTTCATCGGCGCGACAAATGACAGGCGCCTTCGCGCCTTGGATTCCAGGCGCCGGCATCACCGATCCAAATCCGAACAATACGGAATCGCTGTACGTCTTTGCATTGCCGTAACTGTAGCGGCGGTCTATGACCGCCGGCGACGTCGAGAATTCGGGATTGTCGGCGGTCACAGACCGCCGCTACAAGTGAAAGCATGCGAAGTTTCATCTATGACGTCCCGGCGGCGCGAGTCCTTTTCGGCGTTGGAACTACGACTTGATTCTGCGCATCGGGGCGCCCGTCGCCCTGAAAGACATCGGCATGCCGCACGAAGGATTGGATCGGGCAGCGAAGCTTGTCATGGAGCATCCGTATTACAATCCACGTCCAGTCGAATATTCCGGGCTACGGCAACTGCTCGAGAATGCTTATCAGGGCGTACGCCCGGCTTAGGACAAATATGCGAAACTTTGTTTACGACCAGCCCGCAACGCGAGTAATCTTCGGCGTCGGCGCTCTCGACCGTGTCCAGGAAGAAGTCAAGCGGCTTGGGGCCCGGCGTGCCATCGTGCTCTCGACGCCGGAACAACGTGCGGTCGCAGAGGAAGTCATGCGGCGTCTCGGTGACATGGCAGCGGGTCTTTTCACCGAAGCCGTCATGCATGTTCCGATTGAAACCGCGCGCGCTGCCCGCGACATGGCGAGAGAGCTCGGGGCCGATTGTTATGTCGCCGTTGGCGGAGGCTCCACTACCGGCCTCGGCAAAGCGATTGCGCTCGAAACCGGAATGCCGATCCTGGCCGTGCCGACAACGTATGCCGGCTCCGAGATGACACCGATCTACGGCATCACCGAAGGCGGTCTCAAAAAGACGGGACGCGACCGCCGGGTTCTGCCAAGAACAGTCCTGTACGATCCGACTCTCACCGTTTCATTGCCGGCACATATTTCGGGGCCTTCGGGGATGAACGCGATCGCTCACTGCGTCGAGGGTCTTTATGCGGAAGACGCGAATCCGATCATGACACTTCTGGCCGCTGAGGGAATCCGCGCCCTCACGCGCTCGCTGCCGATCGTGGTGCGGGAACCGGGAAATCTCGAAGCGCGCTCGGATGCGCTCTATGGCGCGTGGCTCGCCGGATCGGTGCTGGGGGCGGTCGGAATGGCCATCCATCACAAGCTTTGCCATGTGCTTGGCGGCACATTCAACCTGCCTCATGCGGATACGCATACCATCGTTCTCCCGCATACAGTCGCGTTCAATCGCGAAGCCGCCCCGGAAGCCATGCGGATCGCGGCGGAAGCCCTCGGCGCCAAAGACGCTGCACGCGGGATATACGACCTGATCAAGCGGATTGGTGCGCCGATCGCGCTGAAAGATATCGGAATGCCTGAGGATGGATTGGATCGTGCCGCGCAGCTTGCCACGGAGAATCCTTATTACAATCCGCGAAGAGTGGAATACGCGGGAGTGCGGGAGTTACTCGAGAACGCCTACCGCGGAACCAGACCCTGACTGTAGCGGCGGTCTATGACCGCCGGCGATCCAGGATTGGGAGACCGCCGGCGGTCATAGACCGCCGCTACAGTTGTGCTAGAATCCCGCCCCACTATGAACCTCAAACAACCGATCGCCGGAATTGTCGCCACCATAATCATCATTGCGATTGCGCTGGGATTTGTTTCACTTTTTGACTTTCCTACATTTGCAGGACCCGTCGCGTACTTCCTCCTGTGCCTCATCCCCATGCAGATCATCGTCGCCGTTGTGTGGGGAACAAACAGTCCGGAATTCGCGGCCAAACGCCGCCAGCCTCTCAACGGCCTGTTGTTCACTCTGATAACGCTGGCGGCAGGGGTCGTTATCGCGACGGTGTACCGGGCCCTTGCGGGGGCGGGCATCAATCCGCCGACGCCGATGCTGATGCACTGCACCATCGTCTCCGTCGTGATCACGTTCTGGGGCGCCATCATGTGGGGCGCTTTCCCCTTCAAGCCTTTGATCAAAAACACAGTGGCCGCAGGACTGGCGCTTCTGGTTGCCTGCTACGCGGTGAACTACCTGCTGTTCCGTATCTTCTATAACTATGACTTCATGCAGGGTGCGCCGGTATACGTGCCGGCGCTGGATCCTCACGGAATGTTCAATGCTTTGAGCGCGCTCGTGTTCTATGTCACGGCGCTGGCGGGCATGTTCGTGATGCTCCACTTCGATCTGTGGCCGCTGACGAAATCTGCTTCCGTCATGAGGCAGCCCGTGCTGGGGATTGTGTGGACTGTTATTGCGCTGATTCTTGGCGGAGCCGCCTACTACGTCGGGGTGAACGTGCTGGGCACGGACGTGATGGCGTTCCTCGTGCGCGTCCCGGTGCCATTCATATTCGGAACGATCATCGTGCTGAACATGCTGCAGAATTCGCTGTTCGCGAAGCTGACTCAGCCGGTCAAGGGTGTAGCGAATGCGATCGCAGCCGCTGTCATCGGGACAGTGCTCGCTCAGATATACGGTGCGCTTGCTACGACCGTTACCGGCACCGTCAAACCCGGCCCGCCGACCTATGATTTCGAAGTCTGGCTGGCTTCCGCGTTGTTGAGCGTGACTTTCCCGTTTCTGATCTTCTATGCGGAGTTTTTCAAGATGTGGCCTTTGAAGAAGAATTAGCCACAAAAGGCACAAAAGACAGGAAGCCAGAAGCCAAGGAAGCCAGAAGCCAGAATAGGGAACAACCCATTCTGGCTTCTGGCTTCCTTGGCTTCTGGCTTCCTGTCTTTCAGAACTCTGCCGGATACGGTTTCAGCTCGCCACGGCGATAGCGCTCGGGAAGCGATCCGTCGTTGTTTTCCCACACCAGCAACATCGACCGCTTCGGCGAATATCCCTTGTGCTTGATGTCGGCCGGCATCGCGGCCACGTCTCCGGCTTTCATCACCACCTTCGCTCGCGGTTTCCCCGTGCTGCCATCCTCGACATCCCAGATGATCTCGTCGCAGGCCTGGATGAACCACTCCACCCGGTCGTTGCCGTGGAAGATCGGCAGGATGTGCTCCTCCGTTGTCGGACACATCAGGCTGTCCTTCACCACCGAACACACCGACGGGTTCCAGGTCACGTCCGATCGCGACAAATAGCCGAACAAATTAAACGCATGCACGTCGCTTTCAAACCCGGGCTCCGCGTGGATCTCCGGCTGATCCTGCGGCACGTCCTGGAACTGCCGGTTCACGGTGTGGCCCTTCTGGTCGGTTCGCAGTCCCGTATCTCCCGGCAAACCCACCATCCGGCTCGCCACCACGCGCTGCCGCTGGACGGCTGGACTGTTGGACCCGCGTTTGGGCCCGTAGGGCAGGCCCGTCTCATCGGGCGCCGCGAAGGGATCAAAGCCTTCGTTGGTCCAGTCCTCCAGCATGCCCACAAAAACCTTCCTCAGATCGCCCGAATCGTGCGTCTCCAGATACGCCCGGTTCGCATGCCGGTAGGCCGCGTTCGTCAGACCCATGAACAGATCCACCGTGCCGTAGTGGTTCACCGTCCCCAGCAGGTGGTCGAAGTTCACCGTCCCGTAAAAAAAGCCCCAGGCCACGTCTCGCATCAACGCCCGTAGAAAGGCGTCGATCGGCATGATGTGCCGGCCCTGCGGATAGAAGATGTGGGCGAAGTATTCGTCCCGTTCGAATCGGAACTTCCCGATCGTGAAAACCTGGTAGCCCAGATCCCGCGCCGTGGCCGGCGCTTCGCTGTGATTGATTGCTGTACTCATCGTTATCTCCTGGTAAAAACTCTGAACTGTAGCGGCGGTCTATGACCGCCGACAGACCGGCGCTCATAGAGCGCCGCTACAGTAAAAAACGTCATTTCGTCTGACAAATCTCTCCCCAGCGCTCGATCGTGCATTCGCCCTGGATCGTCTGGATCAGCAGCACTCCCGGTTTGGGGCTGCGGAACTGATACGCCGCGCCTTTGGGCAGCAGCGCCATGTGGCCCCGGCCACCTTTCACCCAGCCCATCTTCCGGCCCGCCGGCTCCCCGTTTAATTTCACCGCGCCTTCCTTGCTCTCCGGCACCAGCGGCTGGTCCGGTTTGATCAGGTGCACTTCCACTTCACCGTCCATAATCAACGCCGCTTCATCGTGAGCCGCTGCGTACCAGGGCGAGTTTCCCTCGGCCCGGACGGCTTCAATCACGTAGCGCAGGTTCTTCCCCACGCACACCCGCTCATAGGGCTTCGATTTCGACGCCACCTCAAAAACATTCGAAAATACGTAATGCTTCGGATCGTCGTCGATCACCTCGACGCCGCCCTTCTCGTAATGCTCCAGGGAACCAAAGACCGTGTGATA
>WNFT01000254.1_pt1 | contig 41588 bp, 31 predicted proteins | sample 5400191 | NCBI WGS metagenome assembly WNFT01 (sample SAMN13153359, study PRJNA577476) | soil metagenome | isolation source: 80 cm saprolite under Madrone tree | place: USA:California | collected 2016-06-14 | reverse complement strand
AGTACACGGTCAGCGTCTCGCAAGCCGGCGTCTATCGGCTGGAGGCCCTGGCGAGCAGCGAGTTCGACGGGAGCGGCTGGCATGCCGAGATCGACGGGGCAGACCTGACGGGTCCGGTCACCGTCCCCCACACAGGAAGCTGGCGGACGTTCGAGTGGGTGGGGGTCGGGGGCGTGAGCCTCACGGCGGGAACGCACGTGCTCCGCATCCAGGCCGAGCAGGAGTACTTCAACCTGGACGCCCTGCGCATCGTCCCCTAGACCTAACGAGGCTCGCGCCTCAGACCGACGAGGTGTATGGGGTGGAGGAGATGGCGGGTCCAGTCGCGGGAACTAGTGGAGAGCGGTATAACCGTCTCCTTATAGACCGCACGAGGCGGTCGGTATGCCCGTTGGGCAACCCAACGACTGGAACCCGCCATGGCCAAGAACATAGCACGGAGTGTTTCGTCTCACCTCAAGGATCACGTGACTCTGGAGGTCGAGTGCGTCGACCGGCTGTACCTCAACGCCTACATAGCCAACCTACAGTACGACGGTGGAGTGGTTCATTTCTTTCGGCACCACCGAGGCCACCCTTTTGCGTCCTCGGCCCTCATGGACCCCATGACGAAGACCTTCGTCCGACAGATTGAGAACTTTACCGAGGACGAGGGAGTCCCTTTGATCTCCTTTGAGAAAGGACAGCGCAAGGACGACGTACTCTTGAAGCGCTTGACCGCCTTCCATGGGGAGGAAGGCGTTATTTTTGTGGGCAAGGCCCAGGAGAAGGTGTCCGCCTTCCGCACGCAGAAACGCCGCAATCCTGAGACCGGCGCCACGTACCCGTGGCTCTATCGCACTCAGGTCATGGTGAACCAGTACTACTTCTACATCCTGGACGAGGGCTTCGGCCCCTTCTTCATCAAGTTCTCTTCGTACTTCCCCTACAACGCCAAGTTCTGCTTGAATGGCCACGAGTACGCGAAGCGTCAGCTGAAGAAGGAGGGGATCCGTTTCCAGGCATTGGACAACGGAATCCTGTCCTGCGATGACCCCCGGCGGCTCCAGGAGATCTGCGACGGCTTCTCTCCGGAGAAGATCGACGCCGTCTTCCGCAAGTGGCTACGCAGGCTTCCTCACCCGTTCGCCGACAAGGATCGACACGCCGGATATCGCTATCAGCTCTCCATCCTCCAGGCCGAGTTTTCTCTCACCCAAATCCTCGATCGACCCGAGACGGGCCGGATCTTCTTCGAGGAGGTGATCCGCGAGAACCTCGACCTCGGCCGTCCGGACAACGTTCAACTCATCTTCGGTCGCCGGGTCATCCGCACCACCCCTGGTCGTTTCCGTACCCGTGTCATCACCTCGGGCGTCGTCCCCTCCCTCCACATCGATTACAAGAGCTCGTCGATGAAGCAGTACCACAAGGAGGGCAAGGGCCTTCGCACCGAGTTCACCTCCAACAATTCCCTCGACTTTGGCATTCCCAAACGGCTCGTTAATCTTCCCGCTCTCCGGAAGATCGGCTTTAAAGCCAACCGACGTCTCCTGGACGTCCAACGACTGAGCCACGACTGTCGTCTGGGAGAGCAAACCTTCCTCTCGCTCGCACGCCCCGCGGTCGTTCAGGGAAAACGCGTGCCCGCTCTCCGTTTCCCCGACCCCAACGTCATGGCGCTCCTCGGCGCCCTCGTGGTCTTCCGCCTGCTGCCCGAAGGGTTTTCCAACCGTACGCTCCGGGAGCATGTCGCTCCCCTCCTGGGAAAAGCCCCAGACGAACTCTCCCCTGGCAGCATGACCTACAACCTACGGCGCCTTCGCCTCCACAGCCTCATCACCCGAGTCCCGAGGAGCCACCGCTACGCCATCACGGACAAGGGCTTCCGCGTCGCCCTCTTCTTCACCAGAATCCACGCCCGAGTCTTCCGACACGGCCTCGCACAGGCCACCCCAAGAGCCCCGACCGGCTCCCAACTCCAGACCGCTTTCGATCACCTCGACTTCGAAATCAATCGATGGCTCAAGGAGAAGCAATTCGCCGCCTGAAAAACTTGACTCAGGTGTCACGATCAACGGCACCAAGCTTTCTCAACGGCACCAAGCTTTCCTAGAGGGCCGCGTACCGGCTTGAGTTCCTACCGCACCGCGGTGTAGGCTCGGCCTTCCTCGTTTCCGACACACGTCGGGAGGTCGCCATGAAACGCCGAATGGGTGCGTTCTTTCTGGCCTCTCTCTCCCTCTCGTCGAGCGCCCACGCCACCGGTGTCCGCGCCGCGCGCGTCGGCGCCACCGCGGGGGAGGCCCTCGGCGACTGGACGGCTCGCGTGGAAAGGCTGCTGACCGCGGGCGAGCTGGCTCCCCGGCTCGTCCGCGAGGACACGATGATCGCCGGCCGCCGGCATGAGCGGCTCCAGCAGCTCCACCACGGGGTGCCGGTCTTCGGGGGCGAGCTCGTGCGCCAGACGGACGGCGGCGCGACCCTGACCGTGTTCGGGACCCTCTACGAGGGCATCGACGTCGAGGTGACACCCTCCCTGGGGCCGCGCGACGCGGAGCGGATCGTCGAGCGCCGCGGCGGCTTCCTCTTCGGCTCGGAGGCGGGGCCCGAGCTGGTGGTGCTGCCCGGGGACGAGGGGGGCTACGCCCTGGCCTACCGTGTCCGCTTCAGCCTCCTGCAGCCCCTGGACGTCCGCCTGCTCTTCATCGACGCGCACAGCGGCCGCGCGCTCCTCGAGTTCAGCGACCTCAAGCGCCAGGCGGTGGGCAACGCGACCGGGGTCCTGGGCGACCGGAAGAAGATCCAGACGCTGCAGTCCGGGGGAACCTACGTGGCGGAAGACAAGTGGCGACCGCCCGCCATCTCCACCTACGATTTCCAGGGCGACGTGCGCCGGCTCGTGGACTTCCTGAACATCGGCCCCGCCTATCTCTTGACGGCGGGCCTGGCGAGCGACTCCGACAACGACTGGACGGACGGCGCCGACGTGGACGCCCACGTCTACGCCGGATACGTGTACGACTACTACTTCAAGCGCCACGGGCGACGCGGCCTCGACAACGCCAACATCCCCATGCGCAGCGTGGTCCATCCCATCCGGCGCGAGCTGTGGACCTTCTACGGCCCCGAGACCGTCACCCTCTTCTTCACCAACGCCTTCTACATGGGGGACGGGATCATGTACTACGGCGACGGCCTGCCCCCGGGCGTGGTCAGCCCCTTCGACGGCAAGAGATGGAACTACATGGCGGGGGGCCTCGACGTGGTCGCCCACGAGCTGACCCACGGCGTGACCGACTATACGTCGCGCCTCATCTACGACGAAGAGTCGGGGGCCCTTAACGAGGCCTTCTCGGACGTCATGGGGACCTCGGTCGAGTTCTACGTCCGGCTCGCCGAGAAGGGCGGCCGGCCGCCCAACTACACCCTGGGCGAGGACGTGATCACACCGGGAGGCATCCGCTCGATGCAGAACCCGCAGGCGTATGGCGACCCTGATTATTACGGATTGCGCTACCGCGGTCCGCTGGACAATCGCGGCGTCCACACGAACTCCTGCATAGCGAGCTACGCCTTCTACCTCGCGATCGAGGGCGGCACGCACTGGTTCTCGGGAGTGACCGTGCAGGGGGTGGGTGCCGCCAACCGCGAGCAGATCGAGCGCATCTTCTATCGGGCGTTCACGACCTTCCTGGTCCCCAGCTCGGGATTCGGGGACCTCCGCCGCGCGACCATCCAGGCCGCACGCGAACTGTACGGCGCGGATAGCCCGGCGGAGCGCGCGGTGACGCAGGCATGGACGGCGGTCGGGGTATGCCCTAGTTGCCCGGGCGTCGTCCTGATCTGAGTTGGGAGGGGGGGGCATGCGCACGCGTTGCGCCGCCGTCTGGCTCGTCACGGTCCTGGGTTCGCCGCCGCTCAACGCCGAGGACCGTGTGCGCCTGGTCCTGAACGGCGCCCTGAGCCCCACCACCCGGAGCTTCAGCCAGATCCTCACCTACACCGAGTACCTGGAGACGGCCACGTTGAACGCGCAGATCGAGACGAAGTCCGCGTTCAGCCCCGACGTCGGAGCGCAGGTGCAGGTCTTCCGGAAGCTCGGCGTCTTCGTGGCCTTCACGTCCTCCAACCGGGACGAGAAGGGGCACTTCTCCGCGAGCCTGCCGCACCCCCTCTATCTCGATCGGCCGCGCAGCATCGAGGGTGACCTCTCGGGCTACCGCTACAAGGAGCGGGCCGTCCATCTCGACCTCGCATTCGGCGGGGCCAGCGGGCACTTCGACTACGCGCTCTTCGCCGGGGTCAGCGTGTTCACGGTCGAGGCCAATCTCGTGGACACCGTCCGCTACGACCAGGCATATCCCTACGACACCGTGACCGTGCGCGAGGTGCCCCCGCGGGTCGTCAAGAACAGCCCGACCGGGTTCAACGCGGGCGGACGCCTTGACTATCGCTTCGGGCATTCGGGCCATTTCGGGCTCGGCGTACAGCTTCGGTTCAGCACCGCCACCGCCAAGCTCAAGGCCTCCGATGCGGGCACGGTCAACGTCGACGCCGGGGGGCTCCAGGCCGGGGCAGGGGCCCGGGTGTACTTCTAGGAGGTCCCGGCGTCTCGTGAGGTCGCTGGCGGCTTCTGAACCCCTGATTCAGGCCGTCGCCGCCGCCCGCTGCCCCTCCCGCACCGCTTCCGCCACCCGCCGCACCCCTTCCCGGATGTCCTCGGGGGTGAGGGCGCAGAAGGGCAGACGCAGGAAGCGCTCGCCCCCGCCGTTCGGGAAGAAGGCCTCGCCGTCGGCGAGCTGCACCTGGCGGGTGAGCGCGGCCTCCCGCACGGCCTTGGTGGTGACGCCCTCGCCCAGGGTCAGGGACAGGAAGAAGCCGCCCTCGGGACGCGTGACCCGCGCCTCCGGGAGGTGCTCGGCCAGGGCCTGCCGGCACGCGTCGAGGCGCGGCGCGTAGAGCGCCTTCAGCTTCTCGATCTGCGCGGGCAGCTTCCCGCTCCGGCACCATTCGTACGTGATGCCGTGGGCCAGGTTGTTCGGGCAGATGTAGGTGTCCTCGGCCACCTTCGCGAGGGCGGCCACGAGCTTCGCGGGGCCGACCATGTATCCGACCCGCGGTCCGGGTCCCACGAGCTTGCTGAACGAGCTCATGTGGATCGTGCGGCCCGGGGCGAGGGAGAGGAGGGACGGCTCCTCCATTCCCCGGTAGCGGAGCGCTCGGTAGGGCGCGTCCTCGACCAGCAGCAGGTCGTGGCGCTCCGCGAGGGCAACGATCTGCCGCCGCTTCGCGCCCGAGCAGGTGGCCCCCGAGGGGTTCTGGAAGTCGGGGATCAGGTACACGAAGCGCGGCCGCTCGGCGGCGAGCAGTGCCTCCAGCCGGGCCAGGTCGGGCCCGTCTTCGGCGATGGGCACCCCCACCGGCCGGGCACCGTGCCGGCGCAGGAGGGTCAGCGTCCGGTCGTAGGTGGGGGACTCGGTCAGCACCACGTCGCCCGCGCGGACCTGGCTCAGGCAGAGGAACTCCAGGAGCTGGAGGGAGCCGTTCCCGACGATGACCTGCTCGACCGGCACCCCGTGAGCGGCGGCCAGCCACTCGCGGAGGGGAGCGAAGCCCAGGGAGGGGCCGTACTGGAGCAGGGTTGGACCGTGGGCCGAGAGCGCCGCCGCGGCCGCCGCGCTCACCTCCTCGATGGCGAACGACTCCGTGGCCGGCACTCCCCGGTTGAAGAGGATGGTCTTCACGCGCTGCACTCTCCCGCCATGGTCTCCACCTTGTACTCGCCCTCCTCGCCGAGGTCAACGAAATCCGCGGGGACCGCGTCCTCGGGCCGCAGGGCCTCGAGGTCCGCGAGAAGCGCCTTCACGCGCTCCACCGGAACCCGCCCGAAGAAGGCCGCCGCCGTTTCGTCCTCCCGCCGCTCGGCGCGGTAGAGGGCGATGAGGCGCTCCAGGACCTCGGGCATCCTCCGGGCCGGGACCTTGGCCGCGAGGCGGCCGAAGCGGGCCCCGCCCTCGTCCACCCCCCCGCCCACCATCACGAAGTACTGCGGCAGGGCGCGGTCTCCCAGCTTGCGCACGCTGCCCTGGAAGCCGAGGCCCGCGATGTGGTGCTGGCCGCAGCCGTTGGGGCAGCCGCTCACCTTGATGGCCAGGGCGCCCGTGGCCTCCACCAGGTCCGGTCGCTCCTGCAGGTGGTCGGAGAGCTGCCGGCCGAGGCCTCGCGACTGGGTCACCGCTAGGCGGCAGGCCTCGGCCCCCGGGCAGCTCGTGACGTCGGCGATCGTGCCGGCGCCACCGCGTCCGAGCCCCGCGGCCGCGAGCTGGCGGTAGAAGGCGGGGACCAGGCGCGTGGGGACCCAGCGGAAGAGGAGGTTCTGGTCGTTCGTCATGCGGGCGGCGCCGTCGCCGTAGGCGCGGGCGAGGTCGGCCAGCACGCGCAGCTGGGCGCTCGTCAAGTCACCGAGCGGCACCGTGACCGTGACCACCGAGTAGCCATCCTGCCTCTGGGGCCGGACGTTCGTGCGGGCCCAGCCGAGGATTGCGCCGTCCAGCACGGTCAGCTCGGGCTTCACCTCGGGCCGGATTCCGGGACCGCGCAGGATCGCGGCCGTGGCCCGGGCCGCGGTCACGGCGGGGAGCGGAGCCGCGGGCCGCGTCCCGTCCGGCGGGGCCTCCACCGGAGGCCGGTCGGGGTCGAAGGGAAAGGGCGCGCCCCCCTCGGCCCGGAACTCGACCAGCGCGCGGTCGAACTCGGCGCGCCAGGCGTCCCAGCCCATGTTCCGGATCAGGAACTTCATCCGGTTGCGCTGCTTGTGCTGGTAGTCGCCCAGGCGGGCGTAGACGCGCAGGATGGCTTCCGCCACCTCGAGGATCTCCCCCGCGGGCAGGAACTCGAAGAGCACCCGGGCCGAGGTGGGAAGGATCGCGGTGCCGCCGCCCGCGCTCACCCGGAAGCCCAATCGCGCGCTGCCGTTCGGCCCCTGGACCCGAGCCCGGAAGGCGAGATCGTGGATCGCGGTGAACGCGTGGTCTTCCGCGCAGCCTTCGAACGCGATCTTGAACTTCCGGGGCAGGCGCGAGCTCAGGGGATGGCGCAGGAGGTAGCGGGTGAGGGCCTCCGCGTAGGGCGTCACGTCGAAAGGCTCGTCGGCGGCCACTCCGGCGTAGGGGCAGCCGGTGATGTTGCGGACCGAGTTGCCACAGGCCTCGCGGGTAGTGAGTCCGGCCTCGCCCAGGCGGCTCATCGCGTGCTCCACGTCGTGGAGCTTCAGGAAGTGGAACTGCACGTTCTGCCGGGTGGTGATGTGGCCGAAGCCGCGGGAGTAGAGGTCGGCCACGTCGGCCAGGGCGTGGAGCTGCCCGCCGTCCAGGATCCCCTGGGGGATCTTGACCCGGAGCATCTGGACGTCGCCGCTCTGCCGCTGGCCGTAGGTCCCGCGCACGAGGCGGAAAGCCCGCCACTGATCGGGAGTCAGGTCGCCCCGCTCGTAGCTCTCGAGGGTGGTCACGAACTCCGCGATGTCCTTCTCGTCCGCGAACGCGAGACGCGTCCGCCCGAGGGTCTTCGCCTCATCCACTGCTGGCATGACGGCCTCCTTCATTCATCGACCCCCCACCCTGTCCCTCCCCACGTAGGGGGAGGGGAACGCTGGGGCATGCTGGGCTCCGCTTTGTGTGGCGGGGGTGCCGATCACGTCGGCCAGGGACACGACCTCGCCGATCACGATCGTGCCGGGGGCGTTCGTCGAGGTCTCGGGCAAGTCCGCGGCCTCCAGATCGTCGAGAGTTCCTCGCCACACGAGCGCGTCCTCGCTGGCCGCGGCGAACAGGATCGCGGCCGGGGTGGCCGCGGGCCAGCCGCGCTCCCGCAGGAGACGGGCGATCGCGGCGCGCGAGCCGAGCCCCATCAGGACCACCAGGGTGACCGACCGGGGTTGGAGCGAAGCGAGGGCGGGGCGGTAGGCCGCTTCGGCGTGGCCCGACACGACCAGGAAGGCCGACGACAGTCCGCGGTGGGTGACGGGGATGCCGGCCAGGGCCGGCGCGGCCAGGGCGCTCGAGACCCCGGGGACGACCTCACATGGGATCCCGGCCGCGGCGAGGGCGAGGGCCTCCTCGCCGCCCCGGCCCAGGACGAAGGGGTCGCCGCCCTTGAGGCGCACCACGTTCTTGCCCCGGCGCGCGCCGCGGATCATCAGGCGGTGGATCGTCTCCTGGTCCATGGACGGCCTGCCTCCCCGCTTGCCCACGCAGAAGCGCTGGGCGCGGGGCGCCAGGTCCAGTGCTTCGGGCGCCACCAGCGCGTCGTAGAGCAGGAGGTCGGCTCGGGCCAGCACCCGGGCCGCCCGGATGGTCAAGAGGTCGGGGCTTCCGGGTCCCGCGCCCACGAGCCACACCCGGCCGGTCATGCGCGCGCTTCCGCCTTGACGGGGGAGTCGATCCCTCGCGCCGCGTAGAGCCGGTTCAAGGCATCGAGCAACAGAGGCCGGCGCCGGGAGAGGGGAATGCCCTCGGCCTTCTGCCGCTCCCGGAGCCGGCGCGCCTCCTCCACCCAGGTCGCGACGTCCTCGGGGATCACCGCCTCGAGGGCCTCGCGGAACAGGCCCGCGAGGGCGGGGGCCCGGCCTTCGGTGGAGACCGCGATGGTGACGCCGTCCCGGCGGAACACGCCGCCCGTGTAGGCGCTGGCGGCCCCGGGATCGTCCACCGCGTTGACGAACACGCGCCGTTCCTCGGCGGCGGCCGCCACCGCCCGGTTCACCTCCGGGGTGGCCGCGGCCACCACCAGCCAGGCCCCGTCCACGTCGGAAGGCTCGAAGGGGCGCGGGAGCACGGTCACCTCGGCCGCCTCGATCTCGGGGCGTATCTTCGGGGCCACCACCGTCACGTGCGCTCCCGCCCCGAGCAGGCCGGCCAGCTTCCCCGAGGCGACGGGACCGCCGCCCACGAGCAGCACCCTGCGTCCGGCGAGCTTCAGGAATACCGGAAAGACCGGGACGACAGGAACGGCCTCGCCCGCCCCGCTCATGCCGCGCCCGCCGCGCGCCGCTCGTCCTCGAGCAGCCCGCTCTCCTCGAGCGCGCCGAGGACCCGGCCCAGGCTCTCGGCCACGCTCTCGCGGTCCGTCTGCACCACCACCTCCGGGGTCAAGGGCGGCTCGTAGGGATCGGAGACCCCGGTGAAGTGCTGCACCTCGCCGGCCAGCGCCTTCTTGTAGAGCCCCTTGACGTCGCGGGCGACCAGGGCGTCGAGGTCGGCCGAGGCGTACGCTTCCACGAACGGGATGCCCTCCTCCTCGGCCAGCCGCCGGACCTCGTCTCGGGTGGCGGCGTAGGGCGAGATGGCGGCGGTGATCACGGCCACCCCGTTCCTGGCCAGGAGTCGCGCCACGTAGCCGATGCGCCGGATGTTGGTGTCGCGGTCCTCCTTCGAGAAGCCGAGGCCCTTCGAGAGGTAGGTGCGCACCTCGTCTCCGTCGAGGATCTCCACCGACCGCTCGCCCGAGAGGCGCTCTCGCGCGGCCTGGGCGAGGGTGCTCTTGCCCGCGCCCGAGAGGCCCGTGAACCAGAGGATGAAGCCGCCGGAATGATGCCGGCCCCGGGGGGCCGGATGAAGGCCCGCGTAATGCTCGCGCAGGATCTCGGCAATCTCGGGCCGGGTGAACTTCCGCGGCAGGCGCCCGCCCCCCCGCAAGATCTCCCGCACCTTCGTCCCCGAGAGCTCGAGCCGGCTCGCCTGGTCGTGGGGGCAGGTGCGCGGCGAGGCCAGGCTGTCGCAGGCGTGGCAGAAGAAGGTCGGCTCGAACTTGAGGGGCGTGACCCCGATCTCGTCGGCCGAGAAGCTGTCGAAGATCTCCTGGGACTCGTACGGACCGTAGAACTTGCCCACCCCGGCGTGGTCGCGGCCCACGATGAGGTGGGTGATCCCGTAGTTCTTGCGGACGAGGGCGTGGAAGAGGGCCTCCCGCGGCCCCGCATAGCGCATGGCGGCGGGGAAGGCGGCGAGCAGGGTGCGGTCCGGCGGGTAGTACGTCTCCACCAGGGTCTCGTAGGCCCGGAAGCGCACCGCCGCGGGGACGTCGTCGTTCTTGGTCTCGCCCACCAGGGGGTGGATGACGAGGCCGTCCGCGAACTCGAGGGCGAGTTTGGTCAAGTGCTCGTGGGCGCGGTGGATCGGGTTCCGGGTCTGGAAGCCCGCTACCCGCTGCCACCCCCGCTCCGCGATCCGGGCGCGCAGGGCTCGGGGAGTCAGGCGATGCGCGGCGAAGGGCAGGTCCTCCGGAAGGGGAAGGACGGTGACCGGACCCGCCACCAGCCACCGCGGCCGCGCCAGCAGGTAGGCCACTCCGGGGTGCGAGGGGTCCTCGGTCCGGTAGACCTTGCGCGCCTCGAGCCGCGGGTCGCGCTCGAAGATCTCGCGCACGTCGATCACCCCCCAGAGACGGCCGTCCCCGTCGCGCAGGGCCGCCGCCTCGCCCGGCTCGAGGGATGCACCGACCGCCTCTTCCACGGCCAGGGTGAAGGGCAGCGGCCAGACCGTGCCGTCGGCCAGCCTCAGGTGCAGGAGCACGCTCGCGTAATCGGCCGCGCCCAGGAAGCCGGTGAGGGGGCTCGCCGCCCCGGTGGCGATCAGCTCCAGGTCAGCCAGCTCGCGGGCGTCCAGGGTGAGCGAGGGCAGGCCCGAGGCCCGGCGCTTCAGGGCTTCGGCGTCGGCTCGGGGGACGATGCGGTCGACGAGGGCCCCCCCGTGGGGGCTCACCAGGTCGGCTTCCGCACGTGCGGTCAGCGTGGACATGCTCGGGTCTCCTTTACGGTCGTTGCAGGTTGAAGGCGAGGACCTGATCGGCGGGGCGGGCGTGCAGGCCGCACTCCGCCTTGCCGCGGCCGCGCCAGCGCCCGGCGCGAGCCTCCTCCCCGGGACGAACGGCGCTCGTGCAGGGCCAGCAGCCGATGCTGGGGTAGCCCCGCGCGTGGAGCGCGTTCACGGGGACGTCGTGGGCTCGGATGTAGGACCAGACGTCGGCGCTGGTCCACGCGACGAGGGGATTGACCTTGACCAGGTCGAACCGCGGGTCGGCCTCCACGGGACGGGCCGCCGCCCGGTCGCCCGTCTGGTCGCGGCGGATGGCCGTGATCCAGGCGTCGAAGCCGCGCAGCGCCTCTCGCAGCGGCTCGATCTTTCGCAGGTTGCAGCAGCGGTCGGGGGCCCGCTCCCAGAGACGCTCGCCGTGGGCGGCCGCCTGCTGCTCGACGCCCTGGGCGGGCCGGACGGCCCGGATGGTGAGGCCGTAGCGCTCCTCGAGCCGCCGCCAGAGCGTGTAGGTCTGGGGGAACAGCAGGCCGGTGTCGAGGGTGAAGACGTCGACGGGCAGCCGATGGCGCGCGATCAGGTCGACGAGGACGCAGCCCTCGGCCCCGAAGCCCGTGGCGAAGGTGAGGCGGGGCGCGAACCGGTCGGCGGCCCAGCGCAGGACTTCGGAGGGCGGCCGTCCCTCCAGCCGCTCCGCCGCATCGATTGTCTCGACGCCGATCGTGGCCAACCTCGCCCTCCCATGCCCCCGACACGAACTCCCGCGACCCGGCCACGCGCGGCGCGCGAGCCGGAAAATCAAAAGGCCCGGGGTCTGATCACCCGGGCCTTCGATCCGCCTGTCGTTCTGGGCTCTAGGGAGCGAGGAACGCGGTGCGGTCGCCGAGGCCGGGGTGAACCCGGGCCGTGCTACAACAACACATGGCGAGCCGCGTCATCACGTCAAAGCTACTGGCGCACCCGGCCGATGTCAAGGTCTTTCCGCGGGATGGCCCATGCTTTCTCATACTGGACCCCATGCGCACAGCTCATGGGGGCGGAGCCGCCCGCGGCATTCCCCTCCCCTTACGTGGGGGCGATACATCGGAATGAAGTAATGCCGTGTCGAGGCAAGGCCAACTCCGACGCATTCCGGGGTATCGGAGGGACAGGGTGGGGGTCGATGAACGATGCGTCAGTAGCCGGGGAGCCCGCCGCCTTCGGTGCGAGCCGACAGCCAGATCGTCCCCGGGGAGAAGACGCGCACCGGCTCGGGATCGAGCCAGATCGTGGGTCCCTCGCCGCGCATGGCGGGAGCGAGCCAGTGGGCCGGGCAGGCCCAGCGGGGCTCGTCCGGCGGGGCCAGGGGCAGGGACTCGCTGCTGCTACGCAGAGCCTCGCCCGGGAGGTCGTCCTCCAGCGAGACCTCGCTACCGTCTTCGAGCTCGAGGAGCGATTCCAGCGGCTCGAGGCACGGGGGAGGAAGGGGCCTGGTGTAGCCGATCTCGCGGGCGAGACACTCGACCGGGACCTGGACCCGCGGGCCGTCGAGGATGACGTCCATCACGTCGGTCCGCTTCACCTGGCCTCCTCTGCGGCGCCGTCCGCCGCCGGCACTCTCTCCTTACGCAAGATCCACGCCCACCCTCTCAGCCCCGTAACCCTAGCAGTGTGTGCATTTGCCGGCGCTCTGACGGCCGAAAACCGGCCACGCGTCGTTGACACTCCCGGCCGGGCGGCGTAGCCTCCCGCACCACCATGGGCGGTTCGCTCCTTCACGCCGTGCTCACGAGCCGCGTCTACGACGTGGCCCGCGAGACCCCGCTGGACGAAGCACCGCGCCTCTCCCGCCGCTTGGGCCACGAGGTCCTGTTCAAGCGCGAGGACCTCCAGCCGGTCTTCAGCTTCAAGCTCCGCGGGGCCTACAACCGCATCGCGCACCTTTCCCCCGAGGAGCGCGCCCGGGGCGTCATCACGGCCAGCGCGGGCAACCACGCCCAGGGGGTCGCCTTCTCGGCGCGCCATCTCGGCCTGCGGGCGGTGATCGTGATGCCGAAGACCACCCCCGAGATCAAGGTCGGGGCGGTGGAGAGCCTGGGGGCCGAGGTGGTGCTGGCGGGCGACAGCTACTCCGACGCCCAGGCCCACTGCGACGACCTCGTGGCCCAGGGGCGGCTCACCTTCATCCATCCCTTCGACGACCCCCTGGTGATCGCGGGCCAGGGAACCATCGGCGAGGAGGTGCTCCGTCAAAGCCACGGCCGGCTGGACGCGGTCTTCGTTCCCGTGGGGGGAGGCGGGCTCATCGCGGGGATCGCCGGCTACATCAAGACCCTGATGCCGCAGGTGCTGGTGGTGGGGGTGGAGCCGTTCGAGGCGGACGCGATGTACCGCTCGCTGCAGGCGGGGGAGCGAGTGCGGCTCGACCAGGTGGGAATCTTCGCGGACGGCGTGGCGGTGCGGGAGGTCGGGGAGGAGACGTTCCGCTGGGCGCGCCGGGCGGTGGACGGGGTGGTGCGGGTCACGAACGACGCGATCTGCGCGGCCATCAAGGACGTGTTCGACGAGACCCGGAGCGTGATGGAGCCGGCGGGAGCCCTCGCGGTGGCCGGCCTCAAGGCGTGGGTGGGGGAACGAGGGGTACGCGGCCAGCGGCTGGTGGCCATCCTCTCCGGGGCCAACATGAACTTCGACCGGCTGCGCTTCGTGGCGGAGCGGGCCGAGGTGGGGGAGGCGCGGGAGGCTCTCCTCGGCGTCACGATCCCGGAGCGGCCCGGCGCGTTCCGCGCCTTCTGCGCGGTGATCGGCCCCCGGGTGGTGACCGAGTTCAACTATCGGCTGGCCGGCCGGGAGGCCGCTCACATCTTCGTGGGCCTCAAGACCCGCTCGCGCGAGGATGCCCGCGAGGTGGCGGAGCGGCTCCGCGGGGGGGGCTATCCGACCGAGGACCTGACGGACAACGAGATGGCCAAGCTCCACGTGCGGCACATGGTGGGGGGGCGCGCGGCCGCGGTGAGAGACGAGCGCCTCTACCGCTTCGAGTTCCCGGAGCGGCCGGGGGCGCTCATGGAGTTCCTGCAGAAGCTCGGCGACCGCTGGAACATCAGCCTCTTCCACTACCGCAACCACGGCGCCGACTTCGGCCGCGTGCTCTGCGGGTTCGAGGTGCCGGAGGCCGGGCGGAGCGACTTCCAGGGCTTCCTGGACCGCCTCGGCTACCCGTTCATTCCCGAGGAAGGGAACGGAGCCTACGAGCTCTTCCTGGCGGGAGGCTAGGGTTTCCCTCGAGCGGAATTTGCGGGAAGCCCTCATTGACAGGCGGTCTCGAGCCGGCTCATCTTCCGAGCAGCGAGGGACCGGTCTGGCCGAAGAGCGGGGAGTGACGGAGGCACGGGAATCCCGCTACCACGAAGAAAGAGCGAAAGCGCCAGGGAGCTTCGAGAGACCCCCTTGACAAGCCCGCCCCTTGAACGTAACCTACCGACCGGTCGGATGAGTGCCTCGACGAGAACCCGGTTGGGCGTCCCCGCGAGGGTCGCGGTACGACTGCCCCTGCGGCTGCTGGGGCTGATCTCCATTCGAACGAGGGGTCCGGTGATCTAGGCTGAGGCCAAGCGAGACCAACCAGGACCCCCGAGGCGAAACACCTCGGGGGTTTCGTTTTTGGGGTCGGCGGGACCGAGGGAGGAGACGAGAGTGCAACTGACCGGCGCGCAGATCATCTGGGAGTCCCTGTTGCGGGAGGGGGTGGACACCGTCTTCGGCTACCCCGGGGGCGCGATCCTGCCCGCCTACGACGCCCTGCTCGACTACCCGATCCGGCACGTGCTGGTCCGCCACGAGCAGGGAGCGGCCCACATGGCCGACGGCTACGCCCGGGCCAGCGGCAAGGTCGGGGTGGCCGTGGCCACCTCCGGCCCCGGGGCCACGAACCTCACCACCGGCATCGCCACCGCGATGCTGGACTCGATCCCCACCGTCTTCATCACCGGCCAGGTTCCCTCGAAGGTGCTCGGGACCGACGCCTTCCAGGAGACGGACGTCACCGGGATCACCCTCCCCATCACGAAGCACAACTACCTGGTCACCGACGCGAACGAGCTGGCCCACGTCATGCGCGAGGCGTTCCTGATCGCGCGGTCGGGACGGCCGGGCCCGGTGCTGGTGGACATCTGCAAGGACGCGCAGCAGCAGAAGGTCGAGTTCACGTGGCCGGAGACGGTCCACCTCCCCGGCCTGCACGAGCCCGAGCCTCCCGCCGAGGACGACCTCCAGCGGGCCATCGCCCTGATCGAGAAGGCCGAGCGCCCGCTGATCCTGGCCGGGGCCGGGGTCATCCGTTCCGGCTCCTCGCAGGTCCTCCAGGAGTTCGCGGAGAAGACCGGGACCCCGGTGGCCCTGACCCTGCTCGGCATCGGCGGCTTCCCGCAGAGCCACCCGCTCTGCCTGGGCATGATGGGGATGCACGGAGAGGCCTTCGTCAACCGCGCGATCCAGGGGGCCGACCTGCTGCTCGCCTTCGGCATGCGCTTCGACGACCGGGTGACCGGCAACCTCAAGACCTACGCGCCGCACGCGAAGAAGATCCACGTGGAGATCGACGCTTCCGAGGTCGGGAAGAACGTGCAGGTGGACGCGGCCCTGATCGCCGACCTGCGCGCGGCCCTCGTGGCCTTGACCCCGCGCGTGCCCGTGATGCGGCACGACGCCTGGCTGGCCGAGATCGGGGCCGGGCAGCAGGAGACGCGTTCCCGCGACATCATCCACCAGCCCGACGGTGGACGCCTTCTCGCCGCCCACGTGATCCACGACCTCTGGGAGGCCACCGGGGGCACCGCGGTGGTGGTGACCGACGTGGGCCAGCACCAGATGTGGGAGGCCCAGTACTACAAGCACGACCAGCCGCGGACCCTCATCACCTCGGGTGGCCTCGGCACCATGGGCTTCGCGCTTCCCGCGGCCATCGGAGCCAAGATGGCGCGCCCCCAGGCGGAGGTCTGGGTGGTGGCGGGCGACGGCGGGTTCCAGATGACGCAGTGCGAGCTGGCCACCCTCCAGCAGGAGAAGCTCGACATCAAGATCGCGGTGATCAACAACGGCTTCCTGGGCATGGTCCGGCAGTGGCAGGAGTTCTTCTACGATCGCCGCTACGCCTCGACCCCGATGCTCTCCCCCGATTTCGTGACCCTCGCGAGCGCCTACGGGATCCGCGCCCACCGGGTCAACCGCCGGGCCGACGTGATCCCCACCGTGGAGCAGGCCCGCAAGTTCGAGGGGCCGGTCTTCATCGAGTTCCAGGTGGAGCAGGAGGACTCGGTCTACCCGATGGTTCCCGCGGGGAGCGACCTCAGCGCCATGATCCGCCGCCCCGCCGAAGCCCCCGCGGAGGTGGAAGGGTGAAGCACACTCTCGTCGCCAAGGTGTCCGACCAGCCCGGGGTGCTGAACCGCGTGGCCAGCCTGTTCCGGCGCCGGGCCTTCAACATCGACAGCCTCACCGTGGGGGGCAGCGAGACCAAGGACGTCTCGCGCATGACGATCGTGGTCGACACCGCGAAGGCCCCCGCCCACATCGTGGAGGCCAACCTCCGCAAGCTGATCCCCGTGGTGGAGGTGAGGGACGTGACCCACCTGCCCACGGTGGACCGGGACCTGGCGCTCATCCGTGTGGGCTGCGCCCCCGCCGAGCGCGCGGAGCTGGCCAGCCTGGTCGACATCTTCCGGGGGCGGATCGTGGACGTGGCCCAGGACTCCGTGATCGTGGAGGTCACGGGGGACCTGGAGAAGGTGAACGGGCTGCTCGAGCTGCTGCGCCCGCGGGGGATCCTGGAGATGGTCCGCACGGGCAAGGTGGCGATGGTGCGCGGCACCGCCACCAACGGGAACGGCCACACCGGTCAGCAATCGCAGGACGGACTCGAGGGGAGACATTGAAAATGGCACGCATCTATTACGACGCGGACGCGGACCTGAAGGAGCTCAAGGGCCGCCGGGTGGCCATCATCGGCTACGGCAGCCAGGGCCACGCCCACGCGCTGAACCTGCGTGACAGCGGGGTCGAGGTGGAGGTCGGCCTGCCCGGGAGCAGCCGTTCGCGGGCGAAGGCCCAGGCGGAAGGCCTCACCGTCCGCGAGGTCGCGGAGGCCGCCCAGCGGGCGGACATCGTGATGATCCTGACTCCCGACACGGGCCAGGCGAAGCTGTTTCGCGAGGAGATCCGTCCCCACCTGAAGTCGGGCGACACCCTCATGTTCGCCCACGGCTTCAACATCCGCTTCGGCACCATCGAGGCCCCCGAAGGGGTGGACGTCTCGATGATCGCGCCCAAGGCCCCCGGCCATCGGGTGCGGGAGGTCTTCAAGGAGGGCCAGGGGACGCCCGGGCTGCTCGCGGTGCACAAGGACTCCACAGGAAAGGCAAAGCAAACTGCTCTCGCCTACGCGAAGGGGATCGGCTGCACCCGGGCGGGCGTGATCGAGACCACTTTCGCGGAGGAGACCGAGACCGACCTCTTCGGGGAGCAGGCGGTGCTCTGCGGGGGGGTCTCCGCCCTCGTGAAGGCGGGCTTCCAGACCCTGGTCGATGCCGGCTACCAGCCGGCCATCGCCTACTTCGAGTGCCTGCACGAGCTGAAGCTGATCGTGGACCTCGTGTATCGCGGCGGGCTCAACTACATGCGCTACTCGGTCTCCGACACCGCCGAGCACGGGGACTACACGGGCGGGCCGCGCCTGGTGACCGACGACACGCGCCGGGAGATGAAGCGGATGCTGGAGGAGATCCAGAACGGGACCTACGCCAAGAGGTGGATCGCGGAGAACGAGGCGGGCCGGCCCTGGTTCAACGCGACCCGCCGGGCGGAGCGTGAGCAGCTCATCGAGAGGGTGGGCGAGCAGCTCCGCGCCATGATGCCGTTCCTCGATGCGGTGACGGTCACCCCGGAGGGCGACGTGAAGCGGGTGGCGGCCGCGCAGCCGGCGGGGGTAGCGAAATGAGCGCTCGAATTACGATCTTCGACACCACCCTTCGGGACGGGGAGCAGTCCCCAGGTTGCAGCATGAATCCCCCCGAGAAGCTCAAGCTGGCCCGCCAGCTCGAGCGCCTCGGCGCGGACGTGATCGAGGCGGGCTTCCCCATCGCCTCCGCCGGCGAGGTGGAGTCGGTCCGGGCCGTCGCGGAAGAGATCCGCGGGGCCAAGGTCGCCGCCCTCGCCCGGGCCAAGGAGCCGGACATCCTGGCCGCGGGCAAGGCGCTGCGCGGGGCCGCCCGCCCGGTCATCCACGTCTTCCTGGCCACCTCGGGGATCCACCTCAAGTGGAAGCTCAAGATCACCCCCGAGGAGGCGCTCCAGCAGGCGGTGGAGGCGGTGCGGCTCGCGAAGTCCCTCGCCCCCGAGGTCGAGTTCTCGGCCGAGGACGGTTCGCGCACCGACTACGGTTACCTCCGCACGGTGCTCCAGGCCGTTTTCGAGGCGGGAGCCTCGACCCTGAACGTCCCCGACACCGTCGGATACTCCCTCCCCCACGAGTACGCGGAGATGGTCGGCCACCTCGTGAAGGACATCCCGGGGGCGGTGATCTCCGTCCACTGCCACAACGACCTCGGGCTCGCGGTGGCCAACTCCATCGCGGCGGTGTCGGCGGGGGCCCGGCAGGTCGAATGCACCATCAACGGCATCGGCGAGCGGGCGGGAAACACCTCGCTGGAGGAGCTCGTGATGGCGATCAAGGTGCGCGGCGAGACCCTGGGCGTCGAGACGGGAATCCGGACCGAGCTGCTCGCGCCCACGAGCGCCATGCTCTCCGGGGTCACCGGGGTCTGGCCGCAGCCCAACAAGGCGGTGGTGGGCCGCAATGCGTTCGCCCACGAGGCGGGGATCCACCAGCACGGGATCCTGGCCAACCCGCTCACCTACGAGATCATGACTCCCGCCAGCGTGGGGGTGAAGGAGACGCTGCTCGTGCTCGGCAAGCACTCGGGCAAGCACGCGGTGGAGGCGCGCCTCAAGAACCTCGGCATCCGCTTGTCCCCACAGCAGATCGAGGAGGTCACGACGCGGGTCAAGGAGCTGGCCGACCGCCGGAAGTTCGTCTACGACGAGGACCTGCTCGCCCTGGTCGAGCACGCCCCCGAGCCGCGGGCGCGCCTCGTGCGCTACCAGTCCCTGGCCGGCAACCAGATGCTCCCCACCGCCACCGTGGAGCTGGAGGTGGAGGGCCAGCGGCGCACCGCCTCCGCGATCGGCAACGGGCCGCTCGACGCCGCCCTCAAGGCGGCGGACTCCGCCCTCGGCTTCGACCTCCAGCTGCTGGAGATGCAGACCCGGGCGGTCACCGCCGGGAAGGACGCGCTGGCCGAGGTCATCGTGCGGGTCTGCCACGAGGGGATGGAGGCCACCGGCCAGGCGGCCAGCACCGACACCATCGAGGCCACCCTCAAGGCCTACATCTCCGCGGTGGCGGCGGCCCGGGTGGCCCGCGCCGCGCCCGTGGAAGCCACCGCGTGAGCCAGGGACCGCGGACGCTCCTCGACAAGCTCTGGGAGTCGCACCTCGTGTCGGCTCCCACCGAGGATACGCCCGCGGTCCTCTACATCGACCTCCACCTCATCCACGAGGTCACCTCGCCCCAGGCCTTCGCCCTGCTGCGCGAGCGTGGCCTCGGGGTGCGCCGGCCCGATCGGACGGTCGCCACCATGGACCACGCGATCCCCACCCGGCTCGGCTCCGGAGGTGGCCGCGCTCCCGCCGAGGGCGCGGCCGCGGAGCAGATCGGAGCCCTCGAGCGGAACTGCCGCGACTTCGGGATCCGGCTCTTCCCCGTGGGCAGCGACCGCCAGGGCATCGTCCACGTGATCGGGCCCGAGCTGGGCCTCACCCAGCCCGGCCTCACGGTCGTCTGCGGCGACAGCCACACCTCGACCCACGGCGCGTTCGGGACATTGGCCTTCGGGATCGGCACCAGCGAGGTCGGCCACGTCCTGGCCACCCAATGCCTGCTGCAGAGCAAGCCGAAGTCCCTCGCGGTCGAGGTGGACGGCCGCCTGCCCGAGGGCGTCACCGCCAAGGACCTGATCCTCGGCCTCATCGCCCGCATCGGCACCGCGGGGGCCACCGGCCACGCCATCGAGTATCGCGGCTCGGCGGTGCGCGCGCTCTCCATGGACGAGCGCATGACGGTCTGCAACATGTCGATCGAGGCGGGGGCCCGGGCGGGAATGGTCGCCCCGGACGACACGACGTTGCAGTACCTGCACGGCCGGCCCTTCTCCCCGGCGGGCGCGGAGTGGGACGCCGCGGTCGCCCACTGGAGGCGGCTCCCTACCGATGGCGGGGCCGCCTTCGACCGGGTGGAGCGCTTCGATGCCGCGAGCCTGGAGCCCATGATCACCTATGGCACGAGCCCCGGGATGGGCGTGCCCGTCCGCGGGGTCGTCCCCGATCCGGGGGGGGACTCGAGCGTCGACAAGGCCCTGCGCTACATGGGCCTCAAGCCCGGACAGCCGCTCCTCGGCCAGCCGATCGACGTGGTGTTCATCGGGAGCTGCACGAACTCGCGGCTCACGGACCTGCGCGACGCGGCCCGGGTCTTCGCGGGGCGCAAGGTGGCCCCGGGAGTGCGCGCGCTCGTGGTACCGGGCTCGCAGCAGGTCAAGAAGCAGGCGGAGGCCGAGGGCCTCGACCGCATCTTCCGCGAGGCGGGGGCGGAGTGGCGCGAGTCGGGCTGCTCGATGTGCCTGGCCATGAACGACGACAAGCTCCTGCCCGGCCAGTACGCGGTCTCCACCAGCAACCGGAACTTCGAGGGGCGGCAGGGCACCGGGGGGCGCACGTTCCTGGCCAGCCCCCTGACCGCGGCCGCCTCCGCCGTGGCGGGGCGCATCGCCGACGCCCGGGAGCTGCTGCGATGAGCGAGCCCATCCGGGTGATCCGCTCCCGCACGGTGGTCCTGCCCGTGGACAACGTGGACACGGACCAGATCATCCCCGCGCGCTTCCTGGTGACGACCGCGAGCGCGGGGATGGGGGCGGCCCTGTTCGCGGACTGGCGGTACGGCGCGGGCGGCCAGCCGAAGGCCGACTTCGTCCTCAACCGGCCCGAGGCGGCGGGAGCGCGCGTCCTCGTCGCGGGTCGGAACTTCGGCTGCGGGTCCTCGCGGGAGCACGCGGTGTGGGCGCTCGTCGGCTACGGCTTCCAGGCCGTGGTCAGCGTGAGCTTCGCCGACATCTTCCGGAGCAACGCCCTCAAGAACGGCCTGCTCCCGGTGGTCGTGGACGCGGCCACCCACGCCGGGCTCCTGGCCGCGCCCGGAGCGGAGGTCACGATCGACCTCGGCGAGCGCTCCCTGCAGCTCGCGGACCGCGCGCGCGCGACCTTTCCCATCGACCCGTTCGCCCGCTACTGCCTGATGAACGGCGTCGACGAGCTGGCCTTTCTGCTGTCGCGCGACGCCGCGATCTCCGCGCACGAAGAAGCGGCGGGTCCCCTTCCCTGGAGGCGTTCATGAAGCCCACGGTCACGGTTCTCCCCGGCGACGGGATCGGCCCCGAGGTCACGGCGGCTGCTCTCTCGGTCCTGCAGGCCTGCCTGCCGGTCGAGGTCCGGGAAGGCCTGATCGGGGGGGCCGCCATCGACGCCACCGGGGATCCTCTGCCCCCGGCGACCCTCGCTCTGCTCGAGCACTCCCAGGCGGTGTTCCTGGGCGCGGTGGGCGGCCCCAAGTGGGACGGCGGTCCCGTGCGGCCCGAGCAGGGGCTGCTCCGCCTGCGCCGGGCCATGGGCGTCTTCGCCAACCTCCGGCCCGCCCGCTTTCTCGGCCTGCCGGTGCCCCTGCGCGAGGGCCTGGCCCGCCACGCGAACCTGCTCGTGGTGCGCGAGCTGTCGAGCGGGGTCTACTTCGGCGAGCCGCGCGGCATCAGCGCCACCGAGGCCGTGAACACCTGGCGCCAGACCGCGGACGAGGTCCGGCGGGTGGCCCACGTGGCCTTCCAGCAGGCCCGGAAGCGGCGCAAGCTCGTGACCTCGGTCGACAAGGCCAACGTGCTCGAGGCCTCGGTCCTCTGGCGCCGGGTCGTCACCGAGGTCGCGCGGGAGTACCCCCAGGTGACCCTCGAGCACCGCTACGTGGACGCGGCCGCCTTCGAGGTCCTGCGCTCGCCCCAGCACTTCGACGTGATCGTGACCGACAACCTGTTCGGCGACATCCTGAGCGACGAGCTGGCGGCGGTGGCGGGCTCCATCGGCGTCCTGCCCTCGGCCTCGCTCGGCCCCGGCCCCGGCCTCTACGAGCCGGTGCACGGCGCCGCCCCCGACATCGCCGGCCGCGGGATCGCGAACCCCACGGGGGCCCTGCTCTCGGTCGCCCTGATGCTCGACCACACGTTCTCCCGGCCCGACATGGCCCGCGCGGTGGAAGGAGCCGTCCTCGCCACCCTGCGCGAGGTCCGGACCCCCGACATCGGCGGTACCGGCACCACCGCCCAGTTCACCCACGCGGTGCACCGGCACCTGGCCTGGTCGCGCTGGACCGAGGTGGGGGAGGAGCCGCAGCCCGCCGCGGACTGGGGCGTCTGATGAAGTCCCGCTTCGTCTGGATGGACGGCCGGCTGGTCCCCTTCGAGCAGGCCACCGTCCATTTCCTCAGCCCGGCGATCCACTACGGCCTCGCGGTCTTCGAGGGCGTGCGCGCCTACCCGACCCCGCGCGGCCCCGGCATCTTCCGCGTCCGCGAGCACGCGGAGCGGCTCGTCCACTCCGCCCGCATCTTCGGTCTTCGCGACCTGGGCTATGGGGCCGCCGATCTGGCCCTGGCCATGTCGCAGACCGTGGCCGCGAACGGCTATCCGGCCTGCTACATCCGGCCCGTCATCTACGTGGCCTCGGGAGCCTGGAACCTGAACCTCGACACGGGCCGCCACGCGGTGGGGATCGCCGTCTGGGAATGGACCCAGTTCCTGGGCGAGGAGGCGTTCGCGCGCGGGGTGCGGGCCAACGTCTCCTCCTTCACCCGCCATCACCCGAACGTGATGATGACCAAGGCCAAGATCTCGGGGAACTACGCCAACAGCGTGCTCGCCAAGACCGAGTCCGTGCGCCTCGGCTTCGACGAGGCGATCATGCTCGACCCCTACGGCTTCGTGGCCGAGTGCACGGGCGAGAACCTGTTCCTGGTGAAGGACGGCAAGATCCGCACCCCGGACAGCGCCACCGTCCTCGAAGGCATCACCCGCGACGCGGTCCTCACCATCGCCCGCGACCTCGGCCACGAGGTCACGGAGGGCCCGGTCAGCCGCGACCAGCTCTACGCCGCCGACGAGGTCTTCGTCTGCGGCACCGCGGCGGAGGTGATCGGCCTGCGCGAGATCGACTTCCGGCCGATCGGCGAAGGCCGCACCGGTCCCCGGACCCGGGAGATCCAGCAGGCGTTCCACAAGGCCGTCCGCGGCGAGGACCCGCGCTACGCGGGCTGGATCACGGTGGTGACGCCCGACTGCCTGCCCGAGGGGTGGGACGCGGAGAGCGGAGCCGGACGAGCAGCGGCGCTCCCCTCCGCAAATTAGGCATTGACAGGGCCCGGCTTCGACTGGATAATCGCCGACCATGACGCGGGCGGCCGTGATCGCGCGAGTGACGATCGCGGGCCGTCGTGTCCCGGGACCCATGGCGATGCGAATTCGCAGCCGCCGGGGTCCCTCCCGCGCCCGCTAGCCGCAACCGCAGGCGCAACCGGACGAGGCCCTCGGTGGTGATGATCGCCGAGGGCCTTTTGCTTTTTGGGGGAGAGTGAGGCGGCAGCGGGCGACGAGCGAAGCGGGATTCACTCCCGCGAAGCGAGTGGGGGGTCTGGGGGACGCGGCGCAGCGTCCCCCAGGTCAATGGAAGACGGTTAGGGTGGGGGGTCGATGACAATGGGTCACGTGACCGGGCTCAGGTGCAAGGGGTGTGGCAAGGAGTTCGAGAAGAGGCCGGTGGCGGCCTGCGAGGAGTGCTGGGCCGCCCTCGAGCCCATCTACGACCTCGACGCCATCCGCCGCACCTTCACCCGTGAGTCGATCGCCATGCGTCCCCGCGACCTCTGGCGCTACCACGAGCTGCTCCCCCTCGACGGCGAGCCCACGGTGGGCCGCGGGACCGGCTTCACGCCCCTCATCGCCGCTCCCCGCCTCGCCGCGCGCCTGGGCATCCGCGACCTGTGGATCAAGTACGACGCGGCCTGTCACCCGACGCTCTCCTTCAAGGACCGGCTGGTCGCGGTGGCGCTGACGAAAGCCAAGGAGTTCGGGATGGACACGGTGGGCTGCGCGTCCACCGGCAACCTCGCCAACGCGGTGGCGGCGGGGGCCGCGGCCGCGGGGCTTCGGGCGGTCATCCTGGTCCCCGAGGACCTCGAGGCGGCCAAGATCGCGGGGACCGCGATCTACAAGCCCGTCCTGGTGGGCGTGCGCGGCAACTACGACCGGGTGAACCGCCTTTGCGCCCAGATCGCCGACCAGCACGGCTGGGGCTTCGTGAACGTGAACCTGCGGACCTATTACGGCGAGGGCTCCAAGACCGTGGGGTACGAGCTGGCGGAGCAGCTCGGATGGAGGCTCCCCGGCCACGTGGTCTCGCCCATGGCGGGGGGCAGCCTGATCGGGAAGGTCGAGAAGGCGTTCGGCGAGCTCGCGACCCTCGGGCTCGTCGAGGCCACGCCGTTCTCGATCCACGGCGCGCAGCCCCTGGGCTGCAACCCGATCGTGGGCGCCTTCAAGCAGGGGCTGCCGGCCGTCAAGCCCGTCAAGCCCGATACGATCGTGCGCAGCCTGGCCATCGGCGATCCCGCCGACGGTCCGGCCGCCCTGGCCACCATCCGCCGCACGGGCGGCCGCGGGGAAGACCCGACCGACGCCGAGGTGCTGGAGGGGATCCGGCTCCTGGCCGAGGCCGAGGGCCTCTTCGGCGAGACCGCGGGGGGCACGGTGGTGGCGGCGGCGAAGCGGCTCGCCGCCGGGGGCGCGTTCGGGGACGGCCGACCCGTCGTGCTGCTCATCACGGGCCACGGGCTGAAGACGGTGGAGGCGCTCGGGGGCTCGAAGCTCTTCGACACCGTCATCGACGGCAAGTTGGCCGAGTTCGAGGCGTTCTGGGCCCGGCGGGAGGCGGCCGCCTGATGGGCATGGGTGGGCCCGCCCGCGAGCACGCCGCTTGCGGCATCGGCTTCCTGGCCTCGCGCAAGGGGGTGGCGGAGCGCCGCATGGTCGACATCGCCCTCGGCCTCTGCCGGCAGTTCGACCACCGCGGCGCGCCGGGCCACGGGGCGGGGATCCTCCTCGACATACCGTGGGCGCTCCTCCTCGACCGCTTCCCCGACCACGCCCGCGTCATCGCGAATCGCGACGCGGCCCTCGGCGTGTTCTTCCTCCCCTTCGACGCGGCCCCCCGGGCTCACTGCGTGGAGATGGTCGAGGAGCTGGCCTCCCTGGCGGGGGCCGACGTCCTGGGCTGGTCCGACGTGCCCCTCAACGTGGAGGCCCTGCCCCCGGGATCGGCCGCGCGGCGCACCGCGCCGGTGGTGCGGCAGGCCCTCTTCCGCCGCCCCGATGGCCTCTCCGAAGAGGGCTGGTTCGCCTGCCGGTATCTGCTCCGGCTCGCCCTCGACGAGGTGCTGTCCGAGGCCATGGGCGACCAGTTCGCCCTGGTCAGCCTCTCCAACCGCACGGTCGTCTACAAGGGCCTGGCCGAGCTCAGCCGCATCGCCGAGCTCTACCCCGACCTGCGCGAGGAGCACGTGGTCTCGCGCTTCGTGCTCTTCCACAGCCGCTACTGCACGAACACCACCACCGCCTGGCGGCGGGCCCAGCCCTTCTGGGGCATCGCCCACAACGGTGAGATCGCGACCATCCGCGGCAACGTGGCCTGGATGCACGCCATCGGCCGGGATCTCGTGAAGCGCCTGGGGGACCGCCACCCGAGCCTCAAGCGGATCGCCGCCCGCGTCCGGTCGATCATCTGCGCGGGAGGATCCGACAGCGCGAACCTGGACGACATGCTGATCGCGCTGCTCGCGGGCGGGCTCTCGCTGCCGCAGTCCCTGATCGCGCTGCTGCCGGAAGCGCCGTCCATGGCCCGGGCGAACGCGACCCTGGCCGCCTTCCACGAGGCCATGAGCGTCCTGCTGGGGGCCTGCGACGGGCCGGCCGCGATCGTGGCCTGCGACGGCGACGAGGCGGTGGCCCACCTCGACCGCAACGGCCTGCGGCCGCTCTGGATCATGACCACCCGCGACTACGCGGTGGCGGCCAGCGAGCTGACCGGCACCCTCGACGCCCTGGGCAAGGTGGAGATGCAGCGGCTCTTCGGTCCCGGCGACACCGCGGTGGTGCGGCTCTCCACCGGCGAGGTCCTGCTGACCGAGGAGGTGCGGAAGGTCGTCTCCGGACAACGCTTCCCGACCCCCGCCGGGCGCGTGGACGGCCAGACCTGCGGCGGGTCGCCGCCCCCGCCCGCGGTGGACCTCGGCCGGCTGCAGGTGGCGTTCGGCATGACGAAGGAGGACGTGGAGGTCGTGCTCACGCCTCTCATCGCCACCGGCAAGCTCGCGGTGGGCTCCATGGGCGACGACACCTCCCCGGCCGCCCTCCTCGACGCGCATCCGCGCCGGCTGGACGACCACTTCAAGCTGCGCTTCGCCCAGGAGACGAGCCCGCCCATCGATCCCATCCGCGACGCCTGGGTCTTCGAGACGAGCGTGGCCCTGGGCGACCGCTCCGGTCTCTGGAACCAGGCCACGGGCCCGCACTACGTCTTCCCGCACCGGATCCTCTCCGCGGGGGAGCTCTGCTGGCTCCGGGCCCAGGAACGGGTGGCCACCCTGGACCTCGTGTTTCCGGTGGAGGAGGGTGCGGCGGGTTTGGAGCGGGCGGTCGCGCGCGCGGTGCAGCAAGGGCTCGAGAAGGCGAAGGAGTGCGCGGTCCTCATCCTCGCCGACCGGACGATCGACGCCGCGCGGGCGGCCCTCCCCGGCCTGCGCGTGGTGAGCCGCCTCCACGACGCGATCGTGAAGGCGGGCTTCCGGCACCAGGTCGGGCTGGTGGCGGACTTCGGGGTCTGGGACATCCACCACTGCGCGCTCCTCGTCGCCCTGGGAGCGGACGCGGTCTCCCCGTGGCTCGGGGCGCTGACCGCCGGCAAGGAAGAGGCGACCTACCTCAAGGGCGTGCGCACCGGCTTCGTCGAGGCCATGTCGATGATGGGCGTGACCCCGGCCTCGGCCTACTGCGGGGCCAAGCTCGTGGAGGCGGTGGGGCTCGACCCCGCGTTCGTGGAGGCGGAGTTTCCCGGGGTGGCCTGCCACCTCGGCGGGATCGGCCCCGACCTGCTCGACGCCGAGTGGCTGAGCTTCCACGAGCAGGCCTTCCAGCCCGAGGCCAAGGGGCCGCGGGACGTGGGCGAGTTCCGCTACCGCAAGGAAGGCCGGGCGCACTTCAACGCGCCCGACGTGGTGCGCTCGATCCACCTGGCCTCGGGCTACAGCGACAAGAAGAAGGACCTGCCGCCCGGCTCGCCCGAAGCCTACGAGGAGTTCAGCCGGATCGTCTCGGAACGGGTGCCGGTGACCCTGCTCGACCTGCTCAAGCTCAAGGACGGCGCGCCCATCCCGCTCGAAGAGGTGGAGCCGGAGGAGGACCTGCTCTGGCGCTTCATGGCCCCCGGGATGAGCGAAGGCGCGCTCTCCGAGCCCGCCCACCGCGCGATCGCGCGGGCCATGAACGTGCTCTACCGCTTCTGCCGGATGCGCTTCCGGCGCGCCGGCCGGCCGCTCCCGGAGGGCATCGGGCCCGTCGCGAACAGCGGCGAGGGCGGCTTCGACAAGTCCCGCATCGGCCGGCGCGACGGCAACCGCAGCGTGCAATACGCCGGGGCCCGCTTCACCATCACCCCCATGACCGCGGCCCGGGCCGCGGAGGCCGAGGTGAAGTTCGCCCAGGGGGCGAAGCCGGGAAAGGGGGGACAGCTCCCGGGCAAGAAGGTGTCTTCGCGCATCGCGCGGCAGCGCGGCTGCGAGGCCGGCTTCGAGCTGGTCTCGCCTCCCGTCAACCACAACCTCTACTCCATCGAGGACGTCAAGCTCATGCTGGAGAGCTGGCGTCACCTCAACCCGAAGGTGAACGCGGCCCTCAAGTACGTGGCCACGGACGGGGTGGAGCTGGTGTGCCTGGGCGGCGTCAACGCGGGAGCCAATCGCCTGCACCTCTCCGACGGCTGCGGGGGCACCGGGGCCGCCAAGAGGGTGGACCAGAAGCACTCGGGGGTGCCGGTGGTCTCCGCCCTGCCCATGGTCCAGGACCTGCTGGTCGAGGAGGGAGTGCGCGACCGCGTCGAGGTGAGCGTGGACGGCGGCGTGCAGAACGGGCCGCAGGCCCTGAAGCTCGCCCTCCTGGGGGCGGACCGCATCGGCTTCGGGACCGCGCTCCTCATGACCCTCGGCTGCTCGATGCTACGTCAATGTCACTTGGCGGGGCCGCAGCCCGGCGACACCACCGGCACCCGGCGTCTCGGCTGCACCCCCGGAGTGGCCACCCAGGACCCGGTGCACGTGGCTCACTTCACCGGCCGCAGCAAGAACGTGACCCTGTACCTGCGCCACGTCGCCCGGGAGATGCGCCAGCTCATGGCCCAGGCTGGGTTCCGCCGGCTGGCGGACGTGGTGGGCCGGCGCGACCTGCTCGAGGCCCGGGACGACCTCACCGGCAAGGCCGCCCTCATCGACGTCAGCCGCCTGACGAGCGCGCCGCCGGGGCGGGCCCAGAAGCGGAGCCTGGCCCGGCAGAGCCAGCTCCATACGCCGCCCCCGCGCGTGCGGGAAGCGGAGGCGGTCGTCCGGGCGATCGCCGGCGAGACGGTGGAGCTGGTCCAGCGGCTCACCAACGCCGATCGCTGCGTGGGGGTGGGCACGGCGGGGGAGGTGGCGCGGCGGTTCGGAGACGCCGGGCTGCCGGCGGGCAAGCTCGTCCTGCGCCACAAGGGCGCGGCCGGCCACTTCTACGCGGCCTACAGCCTCGCCGGCATGGAGTTCTACATGCAGGGGCTGGTGGCGGACTCGTGCTTCACCGCGGCCTACGGCGGCAAGGTGGTGATCGTGCCCGAGGGCAACGACGGCAGCCTCACCGTCGTCGGCAACACCTTCGGCTACGGCGCGCGGCGCGGCCGAGCCTACATCGCGGGGCGCGCCGGCAACCGCTTCGCGATCTGCCTGCGCAAGAGCCACGAGGGGGACGGCCCCCGGATCGTGGTCGAGGGCGTCGAGGCCAACGCCTTCCAGTACATGACGGGCGGAGTGGCGCTCGTCCTGGGGCCCACCGGCTTCAACGTGGGCTCCGGCATGACGGGCGGCGTCGTGTACCTGCTCGACGCCGACGAGGAGCGCCTCAACCGGCAATACGTGCAGGCCGCGCTGCTCGGCGCAGAGGACGCCGCCAGCGTGGAAGCTCTGCTGCGGGAGCACGTCGCGGAGACGCAGAGCCCGCGCGCCCAAGAGCTGCTCGCGGCCTTCGACCCTGGCCGCTTCCTCCGCGTCACCACCCGGCTCAAGCCCGAGCCGCTCGAGTAGGGACTCGCCGGCTGCGTCGGCGGCGGGGACGATGCCGGTGCTGGGATCGCGCAGAGCAGCCTTCCGACAGCACTTTCGATCTTGACGCTCGCCCCGCAAAGGGGGTAGCGTCACCCCGCTCATCGGCTGAAAACGCAGGGCGCACGAGCGCCGGGAGGGACGACCATGCGGATGCTCCTCGTCCAACCACCACAGGGCACGCGCTTCGGCCTCTCGCGGATCCTCACCGGCGAGCCTCTCGGACTGGAGTGCGTGGGCGGCGCGGTGCGCTCCCGCGGCTACGACGCCGAGGTGGTGGACCTTCGACTCGATTCCTGGGACGCGCTGGACCGCGCCCTCGACGATCCCCCAGCCGCGGTCGGCGTCAGCTGCGCATTCACGACCGACGTCTATCCTTCGCTGGAGGTCGCCCGGTTCCTCAAGGATCGCTGGCCGGCCCTGCCGGTGGTGGTGGGCGGCCACCATGCCAGCCTCGTGCCCCACGACTTCCTCTGCTCGGGCTCGGGAGTCGACGCAGTGGCGATCGGGGAAGGCGAATGGACGAGCGTCGGTATCATGGATGCCCTCCGCGACGGCCAGCCCCTGGAGACCGTCGCCGGCGTGCTCACCTCCGCCAACAAGGGCAAGGGCAACGGCTTCAGGGCGCGGCCCTTCACGCGCGAGCTCGACGAGCTGCCGCTGCCGGACCGCTCCCTGACCGCCCGCTACCGCCACCGTTACCACCACGGCCTCGTCCCACGCTCGGCCTCGGTGGAGACCTCCCGCGGCTGCCCCTTCGATTGCAACTTCTGCAGCGTCTGGGTCTTCTACGAACGGCGGGCGGGCCGGCGGTCGCCCCTCTCGATCGTGCGCGAGCTGAAGCAGCTCGAGGAGGACCACGTCTTCTTCACCGACGACATCGCCTTCCTCAACTACGACTCCTACCGTGAGCTCGGCGAGCGCATCGAGGCGGAGGGACTCCGCAAGACGTACGCCTGTGAGACCCGCTGCGACCTGGTCGTGCGCTACCGTGACCTGTTCGCGCGCTGGAGCCGGGCCGGCCTGCGCACCATCTTCCTGGGCATCGAGAGGATCGACGACGCGGGCCTGGACGCGGTCCGCAAGCGGACCAAGGGCGGCTCCAGCACCAACGTGCAGGCGATCCAGATCCTGCGCGAGGAGGGGATCACCCCCATGACCACGTTCATCACCGACCCCCAATGGGGCGAGGAGGACTTCGACCGCCTGGAGGAGTTCATCGACCGCCTGCGGTTGCCCAACGCTTCCTTCTCGATCCTCACGCCGCTTCCCGGCACCGAGCTCTACAATGCGCGGCGGGCCGAGCTGGTCACGGAGGACTACGCGTACTACGACATCCTCCACGCCGTGCTTCCCACCCGCCTCCCCCTCGAGCGCTTCTACGAAAGAATCGCGCGGCTCTACGGCAACACCCTTCGCGACACGCGGCCGAGCTGGGCCATGGTCCGGCGCGCGGTGAAGCTGGCCCTCGGCGGCAACCTCTGGTGCATGCGCCGTGTGTACGGCGCAGTGAAGGAGGTGCGGACGCCGGCCGCCTACCTCGAGCCGCCGGTCCGTATCCGCGCCCCCCGGCGCCGCGCACTCTGAGGGCCTCGCCACCTGGTCGCTCTCCGTGGTGTTACTGGGCGGAGCCCAACCCGTGGCGCGCGTCGCGGCGAGGCGCTCCTCCAGGAGGAGACCCCCGCTACCTTCGCACCACGGGCTCCCCAAACCGATCGCCTGGGATCTGCCACGACGCCGGGTCTGGCTGCTCGGAACCTGAAGGCGGAGTGCGGAGCGAACCGCCCAGCGAGTGGGCAGGCTCGCCCAGCGTCTGAGCGGCCGGGAGAAGCGCGGCCGCTGCCAGGCCAGCCGCGAACGCTGCCTTCGCCGTACTTGAACCACTTACGCGGCCCTGCCGTGGGACGGCCCCTGGCATTGCCTTTGCTCTCTTGGGCCGGGAGCGACCCCTTGAGTTGAGTTGATGTTGTCTTGAAGCGGTTCAGATCCAAGTCGGAGGCGCCGCAACTTTGGAGACAAAGAGATGATTTTCAGAGAAGCGATCGAGAGTATAGGGACTCAGCGTCTTCGCGTGAGGAACCCCTACTACCTATCCCTCGTGCTCGGCCTCGCGCTCCTCTTGGGGGGTGCGCCGGAAGCGCGTGCGCGCGATGAGCTCACGCTTCGGTTCTTACCCGCGCCCTTGGGTAGCAACGCTGAGAGCATCAACAAGAAGAGTCAGATTGTCGGAGACAACGGCGACTTACCTGCGTTCTGGGCGGGGCCCGACGCTACCACCCTCATAGTCTTGCCCGTCCCCCCGGGCCCCTTCGGCTCCTACGGCGTCGCCAACAGCATCAACGACAAGGACCAGATCGTCGGGAGCTCCGTGGGCGAAGCCGGCTTCCTACCTGTGTTCTGGGAGGGCCCCGACGCCACTGCCGCCACGATGCTCCCGGTCCCCTCCGGCCCCTTCAGCCCGTCCGGCGCGGCCATGAGCATCAACGACAAGGGTCAGATCGTCGGCAGCATTGTCGGCCAGATTGGCGACGCGACCGCCAACCTACCCGCGTTCTGGGAGGGCCCGAACGCCACTGCCCCTACCATGCTCCCCGTTCCAAGCGGACCTTTCACCCCATCCGGCTTCGCCTTGAGCATTAACAAGAAGGGTCAGATTGTCGGGGGAGCGGTCGGCCTACCCGTCTTCTGGGCGGGCCCCGACGCCACCGCCTCTACGATCCTCCCCGTCCCCACCGGGCCTTTCATGCCCACCGGTGTTGCCGCGAGCATCAACGAGAAGGGCCAGATTGTCGGTAATGTCGTGGGCCAAATCGGCGAGCTGAGCGCCTACCTACCAGCCTTCTGGGCGGGCTCGGACGCCGCCTCCCCAACGATCCTCCCCTTTCCTTCTTTCGCCCCTGGCCCGTTCGGCGCCGGCGGCGGCAGCGCCCATGAAATCAACGACAAAGGCCAGATCGTCGGCTACGTCTTGCAGGACGGCTCGCTCTTCGGGGTGCCATACCCAGTTCCGGCACCCGTCCTCTGGGAGGGCCCCGACGCCGCCGCCCCCACGTTCCTCCCCCTCCCGCCCGGTCCCTTCTCCTACCCTGTCGGCTACGCTCGCGGCATCAATGACAAGGGCCAGATCGTCGGCTTGGCAAACTACCGAGCCGCCCTGTGGGCTGAAGAACGAACGGAGAGCAACCAAGAGTGAAATTGGTTCGCGGCGGTGCGGAACGTGACTCGACATTCACCCCTTCACCGGAAGGGACATGGGGCAGCTGCCAATGACCGTATGCGGAAGCTGGTAGCTGCGCTTTGGCAAGGGGCACCGGCGAGAGTGGGGCTTACTACGGCACGACCACCGCCCGGTACCGCACCTTCCCCTGCTCGACCCGCTCGTAGGCACGACCGATCTCGGCGAGGCCGTAGGTCTCCGCCACCACCTTGACCTTCCCCCGCGCCGAGAGCTGGAGCGCCTCGAAGAGGTGTTCCGGATCGTTCTGGGACGAGCCTATGACCCGGCCGCGTACCCAGAGGAGGGAGGTGGGCACGGAGAGCGACTTGCCGCCCTCCACTCCCATGAGCACGACCCGCCCGTCCGGCCGGAGCGCCTGGATGCAGTCGGTGACGGCATCGAAGGAGTTGCTGGTGGCCAGGACGACGTCGGCCCCGCCGGCCCTCTTGAGGCCCGCGCCATCCGGCACCACCTCGTCGGCCCCCAGCTCTCGCAGCTGCGCCTCCTTGTCCTTCGAATGGGTGACCGCGATCGTGTGGTGGCCCGTCGCCTTGGCGTACTGCACGCCGAGGTGTCCGAGGCCGCCCACGCCCACGACGGCCACGCGATCGGCCGGCTTCGGCTCGGCCAGGCGGAACCCGCTGTACACGGTGTAGCCCGCGCAGAAGATCGGCGCCGCCTGCTCGTAGGACAGGGCCTCGGGGAGCAGCACGGTGGCCGGGGCCCAGGCCACCATGTATTCGGCGTGGCTGCCCGGCATGCCGATCCCGGTGGCGACCTGCTCGGCGCAGAACATCGGCTGGCCGCGCAGGCACCACTCGCACCGCCCGCAGGAGGCCTGCACCCAGGGCACTCCGACCCGGTCACCCACCCGGCGCGTGGTGACGCCGGGCCCGACGGCCGTGATCTCGCCCACCGGCTCGTGGCCCAGGGTGCGCGGGAACTGCGTGGGGATGTGTCCTTTGGTGATGTGTACGTCGGTATAGCAGAGACCGCTGGCCTTGATGCGGATCAAGACCTGGTTGGGCCCCGGCTGGGGAGTCGGCACCTCCTTGACTTCCCATCGCGCGTTCGTGCCAGAAACGACGGCCGCTCTCATATGACCAACACCATGATTACCCTCCGTTGCTCGACCCTTCGAATATGCGTCCGCCCCCCACCGACACGCAAGTCGGGCCCTATCGCTTGACCGCGATGCCCTGTACCTCGAAGCGGGCCCCGAACAGGACCGGGCCCGAGCCGAGGAAGGCGCGCGCCGGGAAGCCCTTGGTGAAGTAGCCCCGATACACGTCGTTGAACGCACCGAAGAGGGCCACGTCGGAGCAGAAGACCTGGAGCGAGACGAGGTCGTCCATGGTCATGCCTTCCTGCGCGAGCACGCCCTTGATCTGGTCCATCACGTTGCGAGCTTCGGTGGCGGCGTCGGCGGGGGGCTTGTTGGTCGTGGGGTCGAGGCCGATCCGCCCCGCCAGGTACAACGTCTTGCCCACCAGGACCGCGTCGCTGTACGGACGGTCGTCCGTCCGGTCCTTCAGCCGGATGTGACGGCGGTCCTCGGGCGCAAGGGTCTGCATGTGCCACCTCCGAGGCGGCACGGTATCACGGACGGCTGGAACTGCCCTCCCGACTGAGCTACCCTGCCCGCAGGTTTCCCCCCTCCGGACTGGAGAGCCGCCGCCATGTGCAGGAATCGGCCCCTGTATCTCATCGCCTGTGTCGTCTCCCTTGCGGGCCCCCTCGGTCTGGCCGGCCAGGAGCGGAACCGCCTGCGGGTCTCGGTCGGAGGTGTCGCGCTTCCGGAGGGGGCCCGACACGAGATCATCGTCGAGGAGCAGGTGGATCAGCTCGCGACCTCGAGGATCACCGTGAGCGGGCGGAAAGGCCTGGAGCTCGCCGGCGTCGTGAAGGTCGGTGACGACGTGAAGGTGGAGTCCGGGCAGCCTGGTTCGGCGGCGGATTCCATTATGACGGGCGAGGCCATAGGCATCGAGATACTCCACACCCCGGGGCACCACATGGTGATCCGGGCGCTCAACCGGCTCCATCGCTTGACGCGCGCGCCCAGGACGCGCGAGTTCGTCGACGTGACGGACGCCGAGATCGTCGCGACCATCGCCCGCGAGAACGGCCTCACCCCCGAGGCGTCGTCCGCGCCCTCGGTGCGGTACGACCATGTGTATCAGCAAATCAGACCGATCTGGATTTCCTGCTCGTGCGGGCCGCCCGCATCGGCTTCAGCGTGTGGTGCGAAGACAGCACGCTCTTCTTCCGCAAAGCCGAGGACCACCCGCCCATCGTGCTCGCGAGCCCGCCCGCGGCGGGCGACCTGCGCCTGACGAGGTTCCACCCGCGCCTCTCGTCGAGCAACAGGGTGCAGAAGGTCGTCGTGCGCGGCTGGGACCGGGACCGCCGCGAGATCGTCGGGGAAGCCGCGGCGCCGACCATCCTGCTCACGGACGGCGACCCCGATCCGGGGCTCGTGTTCGGCCGGACCATCGAGTTCCTCCTCGAGGAGCCGATCTCCTCCGTGGAGGAAGCGAATGCCATCGCCAAATCGAAGCTGGGGGAGCTCTCGCTCTCGTACATCACGGGCGAGGCTGAGGCGAACGGCAGCCCGAAACTGCGGCCCGGGCGCCTGGGGGCGCTGATCGGGATCGGCGAGCGCTTCGACGGCCAATACTACGTGGCGGGGGTATCGCACCGCTTCTCGCACGGCGTGGGCTGTGACGGTGGATACCGGTCGAGGCTGAGGCTCCGGCGTCAGCCGATCGCCCTCTTCTTCATCCCCGAGATCGACGACGAGGTGTTGGTGGCGTTCGAGCACGGGGACTTCAGTCGGCCGTTCGTCGTCGGCTCGCTCTGGGACGACGATGACGACTGCTCGGGCGATCGGCCGCCCCGGCCCTAGGCCGACCCTATCGCTTGCAACGCGCTATCCTTGGCCCAAACATCCCGCCGAGGAGGAGTCATGCGCGGCCAGATGATGGACCACCCGTTGACCCTCACTCCGTTCCTGGAGCGAGCCCGCACCCTCTTCCCCCGGCGCGAGATCGTGACCAAGGCCGGGCCCACCCTCGTGCGCTCGACCTACGCCGACCTGGCACGACGGGCGGCGCGGATGGCGCGGGCCCTCGACCGCCTGGGAGTGCGCCGAGGGGACCGAGTGGCAACCTTCGCCTGGAACGACGCGCGTCACTTCGAGCTGTACTGGGCGGTGCCCTGCATGGGGGCGGTGCTGCATCCCCTCAACCTCCGGCTGGGCGCGGAGCAGGTGGCCTGGATCGCGAACCACGCGGGGGACCGGGTGCTGTTCGTGGACCCCACCCTGCTGCCCGCGCTGGAGGCGGCGGCCCCGCACCTCACGAGCGTGGAGCACTACGTGGTGATGGGAGAGGCCGTCCCCGAGGGGACGAAGCTGCATCCGGTGCACGCCTACGAGGACCTGCTGAAGGACGCGCCCGGCGAGCTCCCCTGGCCGCGCCTCGACGAACAGGACGCGGCGGCCATGTGCTACACGTCGGGCACGACGGGGAATCCGAAGGGCGTCGTCTATTCCCACCGCGCGCTGTACCTCCACACCTGCGGGCTGGCCATGGGCGACTCCTTCGGCCTCCGCGAGCGCGACACCTTCATGCCGGTGGTGCCCATGTTCCACGCCATGGCCTGGGGGACGCCCTTCGCCTGCGCGATGCTCGGGATGAAGACGGTCCTGCCCGGCCCCCACCTCCAGCCGCGCGACCTGGCGGAGCTGGTCCAGGCCGAGCGCGTAACCCTGACCGCGGGCGTGCCCACCCTCTGGCTGGGGCTCCTCGGCCTCCTGGAGCGCGAGCAGTACGACCTCTCGAGCCTGAGAACCCTGATCGTGGGAGGGGCGGCGGCGCCGCGCTCCATGATCGAGGCCTTCGAGAAGAAGCATCGGCTCACGATCGTCCACGCGTGGGGGATGACCGAGACCTCGCCCCTGGGGACGGTCAGCCGCCTGCGCCGCGAGCACGATGCGCTCCCCGAGGACCAGCGCTTCGCCCTCCGGGCGCGCCAGGGGATGCCGGTCCCGGGGGTGGAGATCCGGGTGGTGGACGAGGCGGGGCGGGAGCTGGCCTGGGACGGCAAGTCTTTCGGCGAGCTGCAGGTGCGCGGCCCCTGGGTGGCGGGCGCCTACTACCGGGAGGACAGCACGGAGCCCTGGGTCGACGGCTGGTTCCGCACCGGAGACGTGGCGAACGTCGACCCGGACGGCTTCGTGCAGATCGTGGACCGCACCAAGGACCTCGTGAAGAGCGGGGGGGAGTGGATCTCCACCCTGGAGCTGGAGTGCGCGATCATGGGCCACCCCAAGGTGCTCGAGGCGGCGGTGATCGCGGTGCCCCACCCGAAGTGGCAGGAGCGGCCCCTGGCCTGCGTGGTCCCCCGGCCGGAGTGGAAGGACCGGATCGCCAAGGAGGAGATCTACGAGCTCCTGCGTCCGCGCTTCCCTCGCTGGGAGCTGCCCGACGACGTGGTGTTCATCGACGCAGTGCCCAAGACCAGCGTGGGCAAGTTCGACAAGAAGGTGCTGCGGGCGCGCTTCCAGGACCACCCGTTGCCGGAGCACTGAAGGGGGGCCCTTAGAGAATAGAACGAGATTACAACGCTCGCGTCCATTCCCGCCTATTTGTTCGACGACGCGCTCGCTCCCTCAGGAAGCCTTGCGAAGGGATAGCTGGACCGCCTTTGGAACCTCGACGGCGACAAACCAGCTCGCGGGGTACAGGTAGTCCTCGCCGTCCTCATCGATCACGCGCAGGAGTCCATCGGCTTCGGCCTGCCGATCACGCAGAACTACGTACAGTTTGTTGCGCTCAAGCGAAGTTTCGTTGCCCTTGTTTGCGATGCAGACGGCGTATCGACGCGAAGCCTTCCTCTTAGTGGCCATGATCTCAGTCCAGATACTTCTTGATCTTCATACCCCTCTTACCCACGCCGTGCGCCTCGTACCAGTGGAGCTCCACGCGCCGTAGCTGGCCAGAGGGTAGTCGAATGACGGCCTCGCCCTTCGTAAGTGCACAGGTCCGTACAAACAATGATATCCGCAATCTCCAGATCTGGTTCATGTGGGGAGCGGTCATGCGCAGATCCGTGCAACCAGAAAGTGCCGCGGCGCGTTCGTCGTGGAGACTAGCGACCGCGCCCCGCGACGGCTTCCCGCCAGGCCGGGAGCACGCTCTCGAGGAAGCGGCTCTTGGCCTCGGGCGCCTGGACCTCGAGCAGCAGGAGGCTCCTGCCGAGGGCCACGAACGCGCCGTCGACCTCGTAGACCACGCCCAGGCGGTTCTCGCGACGGCGGTAGAAGCCCGCGGCCTGCTCCGGCGGGACCGCGGCCGTGCGCCACCAGAGGGCTCGGCACGCCACCGTGAAGTCGCCTTCCGGAGAGGCGGCCGCCCCCGCGTCGGCCTCCGCCAGCAGCGGCGGACTGGAGCCGGAAGCGCCCTCGCGCGTCCAATCGGCGGGCAGGACGACCGCGGGCGCGCGGGGGTCGGAGAGCGACACCCGCTCGAGCCGCACGGTGACGGGGGTCGCGACCTCGGCGGAGAGCAGCCGCTCGGCTTCGAGGCTCTCCAGGGCGCGGCGCAGGACGGAGCGGTTGTAGGCCACCGCGAGGGGTGGACCGAGGAAGCGGGCGACCAGCTTCTCGGCCCCGAGATCGACGACCGCGTACTCGAGCTCGGCCTCTCCCCCCCGGGACGAGCCGAACCGATCACGCGCGCGGCCCCCCGCCCGCTTCCGTGGGCGGGGGAGGGTCCGCGGGCCGCCGAAGCCGCCGGCCAGGAGGTGGGTCTCCAGCTCCGCGGCGCTCCAGGGCGACGCCACCCGCTCGATGACGAGGGTGACCTCCTCCGGACCGCCCCTCGCGTCCCAGCGCAGGCGGACGCGCGAGTCGTCGCGCATCCCTTCGGGGACGCGCAGCCGCAGGCCCTTCCAGTCGAAGGACTGCATCGGCCCGAGACGCAGGCGGGGAGGAAGGACGGACGGGACGTGCGCCTCGAGGAAGTCCTTCGCGAGGTTCACCGGGATCGCGAAGCCCACGCGATCGGCCTTGACCAGCTTCATGCGGACGACTCCCACCACGTAGCCGTCCTCGTCCAGCAAGGGGCCCCCGCTGTTCCCGGGGTTCAAGGTGACGTCGGTCTGGATGTACCGCGCACCGCCTTCGTCGTCCGCGCGCAACGCCGCCACCGAGCCGGGGCTCGCGGCCACCGTGGGCAAGGCCTCCTGAGGGCGCTCCCGGGCGACCTCGACCGTGTGCCCGAGGGGGAAGCCCCAGGCGGTGACGGGCTGCCCGAGCTCCAACGCGTCGGAATCGCCGAGGGGCAGGGAGGGGAGGTCCGACGCGCTCACCGAGAGCAGGGCCAGGTCCAGCTCGGGGTCGGCCGCCACCACCGAGGCTTCGAAAACGCGCTCCGCCGAGCCTGAGGCCGACGGCACGACCACCTCGATCCGCGTCACCTCGAGCCGCACCCGGACCTCGGCCGCGTCCAGCCGGCGCGAGGGCACGATGTACTCGCGTCCGGCCACCACGTGGTGGTTCGTGAGGACGTAGCCCGAAGGGGAAACCACGAAGCCGCTGCCGGTGGCGATCTCGACCTCGCGCCGGGCGCTCTCCTGCTTCCAGCCCTTCACGTACTCCTCGAGGACGTCGCCCGTGACCCGGATGAACACGGTGGCCTGGGCGGGGGAAGCGGGGACCGTGGCCGCGGACAGCGCGGCGAGGCCCGAAGCCAGCAGGGTCGGGAGGAGACGCATCGCTACCGGAGGTCCTTGACGATCTCCCGCGCCGCGTTCGCTCCCGGCCCGCCGGTGACGCCGCCCCCGGGATGCGTCCCCGCGCCGCAGAGATAGAGGCCGTTCACGGGCGTGCGGTAACGCCCCCAGCCGAGAAGGGGCCGCGCGAGGAAGAGCTGGTCCAGCGAGGGCTCGCCGTGCGACGGGTGGCCGCCGGTGAGCCCGTAGGTGGCCTCGAGATCCTTCGGGGTCAGGACCTGCCGGCCCAGCACCAGGCCGCGAATCCCCGGTGCGTACTCCTCGAGGGTCAAAAGGACGGTCTCCGCCACCTCGCTCGCCCCCGCGGTCCAGTCCCCGGCCTTCAGCCGGTACGGGGTGAATTGCACGCAGACGGACATCACGTGCCGGCCTGCGGGAGCGAGGCTCAGGTCCGTGAGGGTCGGGATCGTGGCCTCGAGGTACGGCCGCTTCGAGATGCGGCCGTACTTCGCGTCGTCGAAGGCCCTCTCGAGGGCGTCGACGTCGGGGCCGATGTGGATCCGACCCTGCAACGCCGAGAAGGAGTCGTCCTCCGTGAGGGCCGCGAAGGCGGGCAGCGCGGAGAGCGCGAGGTTCACCTTCGAGACCATCCCTTGCAGCCGGAAGTTGCGGACCCGCCACAGCTCGTCCGGGTCGAGGGCCGCGGGATCGACCAGGCCCAGGAAGGTGCGGTGCAGGTCCGCGCTGGAGGCGACCGCGCGCGCCTCGACGGTCTCGCCTCCGGCCAGGACCACGCCGGTCGCCCGGCCGTCCTTCACCTCGATTCTCTCGACGGAGGCGCCCGTGCGCACCTCCGCGCCGAAGCGTCGGGCCGCCCCCGCCAGGGCCTGGGTGAGGGCGCCCAGCCCGCCCCGGACGAGCACGGTCGAGCCGGCGCCGCTGCCCCCCGCGGCGGCGGCCTGGAGCAGGAGGTTCGCGGTGGTTCCGGCCGACCACGGCCCCGCGAACGCGCCCTGGATCCCGCGCGCCGCGATCACGGCCCGCAGCAGGTCGGACTCGAACCACTCGGCCACGAAGTCCGCCACCGCCATGGGCCCCCAACGCAGCAGGTTCTGGCCGTCCTTGCGGCCGAGGCGGCGCAGGGCCCAGCCGACGCCGAAGAACGGAAGGAGGTCGCGGGCGCGCGGCCGGTCGAGGTCGGGCGGGGTCAGGGCGAGCACCTCGCCCAGGGCCGCCGCGATCCGGCGCAGCGAGGCCTCGAACTCGGGCCAGCGCTCCGCGTCCTTCGCGGAGAAGCGGCGGATCTCCGCGGCCGTCTTCGCGGGATCGCCGAAGAGGCTCAGGTGGCGGCGGTCCGGGAGCGGCGCGAAGAGGCGCGGCTCGGGCTCGATGAAGAGGCCGTCCTGGTCGAGGCCGAGCTCGGTCGTGAGGGAGGCGCGGAAGGGGCCCGCGGTGTGGGCGACCGTGGAGGCCCGGAAGCCGGGGTGGAACTCCTCGGTCACGGCGGCCCCGCCCACGGTCTCCCGGCGCTCGAGGACGACCGTCTTGAGGCCCGCCTTGGCCAGGAGGGCGGCGGCGGTGAGGCCGTTCGGCCCCCCGCCGATCACCAGAACGTCGGCCCTCACGCGACCTTGCCCCGGTCCCAGTCCCGCAGCACCTCGAGGGCGGCGATGCGGCCCGGCGCGCCCATGATCCCCCCGCCCGGATGGGTGGCGGAGCCGCACAGGTAGAGGTTGCGAAGGGGCGTCCGGTAGCGGGCCCAGCCCGGCACCGGACGCAGAAAGAAGAGCTGCTCGAGGGACAGCTCGCCCTGGAAGATGTTGCCTTCGGTGAGGCTCCACTCCCGCTCCAGGTCGAGGGGGGTCAGGACCTGCCGGTGCAGGATCATCTTCTTCAGGTTGGGGGCGTACTGGGCGATGGTGTCGATCACGGTGTCGCCGAAGGCCTCGCGCTTCTCGTCCCACGTCCCCTCGCGGAGCCGGTAGGGCGCGTATTGCACGAAGCAGGACAGGACGTGCTTGCCCGGCGGGGCCACCGAGGGGTCGGTGAGGGAGGGGATCACGATGTCGACGTAGGGCCGGCGCGAGAAATCGCCGTACTTCGCGTCGTCGTAGGCCTGCTCCATGTAGTCGACGCTCGGGGAGATCGAGATCGCGCCGCGCAGGTGGGGGCCCGGCCCGGGGAGGCAGGTGAAGTCGGGCAACCCGTCGAGGGCGAGGTTCACCTTGCCCGAGGAGCCGCGGAACTTGTAGCGGCG